>Ga0209985_10000053_pt1 | contig 124383 bp, 114 predicted proteins | sample NOAtaG_FD_187305 | JGI IMG/M metagenome (GOLD analysis project Ga0209985, IMG submission 187305) | Freshwater lake microbial communities from Lake Erie, under a cyanobacterial bloom - NOAA_Erie_Diel6S_1000h metaG (SPAdes) (version 2) | ecosystem: Environmental > Aquatic > Freshwater > Lake ... | reverse complement strand
CACACGCTGGTTATAAACTGCTTGATGAGCTGGTGGGACGAATAGCCGCGATTAGACCCTTGCTCAGGCAAGTCCAATCCATCAAGACAACTGTCGAAATCCATCTTCTCGAGCATTTTCTTGAGCATGAGTATGCCCGCCCAGGGCGTGATCTCTTTATCGGTAAACTCGATTGTATAGTCCATAGACTTTGTCAGAAAATCTGACCGAATTTATGGACTCTTTGCACAACTTAAAATGTTGATTATCAAATCTTTTTCACATGTTTTCTCTAATGGCCGCCAGTAGAACTTTTTCCTAATGACAATTCCGGGTTAATTTGAAGCCATGTCAAAAATGCTTCCCTATTTCAAGCTGAGTCCGAAAGCTATCGGACAGTTGAAACCGGGTTTCAGCGCGGAATAGCCTTCGACAGTCCGACACTGATCGAACTCCGGATGACGATTAAAAATTGATTTTGAGATGATTTCTAGGCTACCCGCTGCAACTCGCGCAAAGATTTAGAGAGCCAGGCCGTAGCGGCCACCACACCGAGTGTCATGCAGCCGCCAAAAATCACTGAGGGCACCACGCCCAACAAACGCGCAGCTACCCCGCTTTCGAACATACCGATTTCATTGCTGGAGCCTATGAAAATATAGTTTACGGCCGATACGCGGCCTTTCATGTTTTCTGGCGTGAGCGTTTGCAGCAGCGTGCTGCGAACAATCACGCTTACGCAATCAAACGCCCCGCTGGTCACCAGCACGGCCAGCGACAGCCAGAAATTTTGCGAAAGGGCAAACACAATCATGCAGCCACCAAAACCAGCCACCGCCCACAACAACGTTTTGCCCATGTTCTGGCGAATGGGGTGGTGCGTGATGTACACGGCCATCAGTACGGCACCCAGTGAAGGAGCGCTTCGCAGAAAACCAAGACCTATCTCACCTACCTTCAAAATCTCATCTGCAAAAATCGGCAACAGCGCTACGGCTCCGCCAAACAGCACGGCAAACAGATCCAGCGAAATGGCGCTGAGGATAATTTTGTTGTGAAAGACGAATCGCAAACCCGCCTTTATTTTCTCCACAACACCCTGCTCTTCCGTGGAAGGCGGCACGGGCTTTCCGGCAATCGCCATCGCTAACAGCAACCCGGCCGCCACCAAGGCCACATCCACCGTGTAGGCAGCCGTGATGCCGGCAAACCCATAGACCAGGCCCCCAATAGCCGGTCCCGCAATGGCGGCAAACTCCCACAGCGTACTGTTCCAGGTAATGGCATTTGGAAAAACATCGCGGGGTACCAACTGGGGCATAAAGGCAAACAGGGCCGGTGAGATAAATCCACGGGCAATACCACTCAAGAAAATCACGGAGTAAATCGGAACCACACCCCACCGGAAAACAAAGGCGCCCGGGTTTGTCGTAAAAAAGAGTAGTGCGGCTGAACACAACAACAACGTGGCAAGACCGACCATGATGATACGCTTACGCGGAACAACATCGGCCACATGACCGGCATACAACGCTACCGCGATAGACGGAATGGCTTCCGCCAGGCCGATCAACCCCAGCGACAGCGGATCTTTCGTAATTTCATACACCTGCCAGCCCACCACCACGGCCTGAATTTGAATGGCCATGGTAACACATACCCGTGCGGTTACAAATAGCCGGAACTCCGGGATGCGTAAGGCTGCGTAAGGTGAGGACATAATGAGGATGGCTGCGGAGCGCTTCGAAATCAGGCGGGGTTTACCGTTGCCAGCAACTTGTCAATGGCTGCAATAGCCGCGGCTTTGCGCTGATCCCGGTTGCCGCCAATCTGAACGAACGGCACACCGCTGTCCTCCACTTCCTTTTTATAGAGTTGCCAGAAATGCTCCCGCTTGTCGGGGTGCTCGCGTTGCGGGTCATCCTCCCAGGGCACATCGATGTACGTGAGCAGGTAAAGATCGTAGGTAGAGGCCGCATGGTGCCTCCGAATTTCCTCCGGGCACTGGCCAAACTTGAATTCCGACCAAATCTTCAGAGTGATCAGGTTGGTATCACAAATCAAAACCTGGTTGGTTTCGTATGCCCACTCTTGTTCCAATCGTATTTGCCCGTGCGCAATCTGCAGCAGGTCGCCCAGCACATAGGGCCTGTTGAGTTTGTTGAGGAAGCCCCGGGCGTACTCCGGCACCCAGCCGGTTTTGTAGTGGGCTGCTAATTGCTGGCTGAGATCTGTTTTACCGGTACATTCGGGGCCGATGATGCAGACCTTTTTGACCGCGGGTTGATGTCGGGTTGGAGCTTGCATGGTGCGATTTTCGTGCAAAGCGCGGACTTTAAAAAATGCGGGGTTATCATTTGTGCCCGGGGCGTATTCAGGGTGTGCTTTTGGCAAAGCGGCAGGTTGCGTATCTTTCGAATTAATCTCAACGCTTTTCAGTGAATCGCAGGGAACTTCTCAAACAACTCGGGCTCGGCCTTGCGGCCGGTGCTGCTTTACCATCTTTTCTCTCGGCTTGTACGAAAGATGATCCGGGGCCGGAAATTCCGTACGATGGCAACGTGGTGATTATTGGTGCCGGGGCAGCCGGTATGTTCGCGGCCGACATCTTGCGATCAAAAGGTATTCAGGTCACGGTGCTGGAAGCCAGTAATCAGATGGGTGGCCGCATTCAGTCTCTGCGCAACCAAAATGAACAGCAAAATCTTAACCGGCTCGTGCGCCCGAGCGATACCTTTCAATTGAGCTCCGTGGGGGCCGACTTCCCGGTGGAGATGGGTGCGGAAGTGATTTATGGATCAAACTCATCGTTTGCCACATTCGCTAGCAGCTTTGGACTACCCCTGGTTGACATTGATGCTGCACCAGCCCGATATATTCTAGGCACCGAGCAGAAAACGGCTGCCGAATGGGGTAACGATGCCGATTTTGTGGCCGTTCAAAATTTCATGCAAGGCCTCCCGGGATACTCCGGTGGCGCAGCGTCTATGCAGACTGCGGCTGGTGTGAGCAGCCGGGCTCAGCTTTTGTTAAATGCCCAGGCTGGAAATTTCTTTGGCTCATCTGCCGATCGTGTTAATGCGGCTATTGTTGGGCCAGACCTCGGCAGACGCACACATAACAGCAGCACGCGGCTGGTGGCCACCAATCCGATGCAGGACATTTTACTCTCGCGCTTCAGCGAGGTGAAACCGCTGGTTCAACTCAATCGCCAGGTAAAAAGTATTGCCTATGCCGGTGAAAAAGTAGTACTGACCATTCAGGATGGAAATCAAGTGGAAGCCAATAAAGTGATTGTGGCCGTTCCGCTGGCCATTTTGAAAGCCGGTGACATTCAGTTTGCACCCGGGCTGCCGGGCGCCATGACAACTGCCATGTCGCGCTTTGGCGTAGATGCGTGTGTGCGCATGATGATTGATTTCAAATTGAACTTTTGGGGATCGGGCACCTCCTATTTGTGGGGTGGCAACACCTGCCCGCATTACTTCAACACCGGGCTGGGCCGCAGCCAGTTCTCCCGCACATTAACACTTACGGTCTATGGTTCGCGGGCGCAAACCCTCTCGGCTTTAGGCCGAAACATGCTCAATCCGGTTTTGGCTGAACTGGACACCTTGTTCAAAGATAATAATGGTGTGGGCCAAGGCACACTGCGCATCCGGAAGGTAATTGACAACAATGGGGTAGAGAAGGAACCCATCTTTATCGCCAAAGACTGGGGAGCCGATCCTTTCTTTAAGGGCGGAATTTCCTATCCGCTGGTGAGTGCCACGGCTGATGATCGCGTCAACATCAGCGCACCGCTGAACAACCGCGTATTTTTTGCCGGGGAGCATACTGACATCAGCGGTGATGCCGGCAATATTAATGGAGCGCTAGCCTCGGGCGAACGCGCTGCCAATGAACTGATTCAGGCGATTTTGGCAGGCGTTTAGTCGTTGGTAAAGTTCAGGTTGCGAATACCCGCGGCCCAATACAACTCCGCTTTCAGTTTTTCGTATTCCGATTTCAGTTTGAGCAGTTTGGTTTGCGATTGAATCAGCTTTTCCTGCTGAATGTTTAGTTTGAACAGGTCGCTCTCCCCGTTTTCCAAATTGAGAAACTCGGCTTCCAGCAAGCGATCATAGAGATTCACCATGTCCGTCTGTTGGCCAATGATGATGGAGGTGTTCGTGATGTCGTTAAAGACAGCCGTGATGTCGTTGAGAATTTCCCGCTCGGCCTGACTTTGCTCAAACTCGGTCGACTGAATTTTAATGTTCGTCATCGCCACTTTCGATCGCTCCTTGCGCAGCAGTATGGGCATGGAAAACTCTAACCCAAACTTGTAATCATTCAGTGGGTCGATGACCTTTTCGGCTGATGGCTGGCTGAGCAAATAGTAACTCAGATCGAGGCGCGGTTTCAAAAATTCGCGGGCCAGTGAGCGTTCCAATTCCAATTGGTCAATCTTGTTGCGCAGCTTTATCAATTCGGGGTGGTTAACGCGGGCGCTGTCGGCCAAGGCACTCAGCAACTGGCGGCTCAGCAGGCCCTGCTCGTTTACCTGCAACACCGGGGCCACGCGGGCAGTAAGCACCAGGGGCGCTTGTTGCTCGTCCCACAAATAGTTGGACAGATGAATGCCTGCATTCTGAAAAGCGAGCCACGCTTCCTGCCGCTCGACCAGGCGGGTTTGCAGTGTAATTTTGGCCTGCACCGAGTCAATGGCGGCTTCCTCGCCCTGGGTAACGTTGATTTTTACGCGCCTGAAAATTTCCCTGGCGATATCAGCTCCCCGGCTAAGCAGTCGGAAGGTGTAATAGCTGTTGTACCAGTTCCAGTAATCTTTGGCCGCATACAACAGAATCTTGTTGACCAGTTTGATTTGATCGGCCTGCGCAATGTTCTGAAAAAGTTCGGCTTGCCGGATGGCCGTTCTGCGTTCATCCGTAAAAAGCCCCCGACCGATCGGCACATTTACCCCGGCAAAATACTGTCGGTTGCCTGGAATGGTGCTCTCGGGATTCAATAGCTGGCCCGCGTTATCCTCAAAACCGATCTTGGGTTCAACAAAACTGCGGTTGGGGAACGTCAGGTACGCATCGGTGTAGTTGTAATAGCTCTTGTCCTGAAACTCCTTTTGGTCGAGTCGCACTTCAAGCTTAGGATCAAAGGCGCCTTTGGCCATGCGAATTTCCTGTCGCGCATTTTCGGGCAACAAATTGGCCTGCTTCACCACCGGATGATACTGTAAAATTACTGCATAGAACTGATCGAGCGTAAAGGCGGTCACGGAGTCGGGCAATTGGAACACAGGCTCCATACTGGCCTGTGCCTTGGCCAATATCCCCGCGCAGGTGAGCAGGCAAGCGATACAGGTACTGACAAATCTCATCGGTTACTTTTCTTCTGCTTCCTTGATGTCACGTTCTCCATTCGCCTTTTTCAGTTCGTGCAAGGGATCTTCGGGCTCCCCGTACAAAGTAGCCGGGAATCCATTCAGTTGTCGCCAGATTTCGAACCAGACCGGCACATCATTAAGCATAACCCAGCCCTTCGTGCCAGAGCCCATTCGAAGTTGCTTGGGCCAGGCTTCATCCGTTTGATCCGGAATCACCAGAATGCGGAATTCACCCGGCTTCGAATTCACAAAATCAATCACTTCCACCTGGCCGCCAAATGTACCAACCGAAACGCTGGGCCAGCCAGAAAACTGAATAGCCGGCCAACCGTCAAACATGATTCGCACTTTGCGCCCTTTGGCCACCAAAGGCACATCCATGGCTTTGATGTACATCTCAACGGCAAGATCGTTGGCATCGGGCATGATGGTGCTCACGGCCTCACCCTCTTTGATGGTTTCACCCAAGCCGGCCTTCAGGGCTTTGACCACTACGCCACTTTGCGGGGCCGTTATCTGATACTGTTGATTGCGAATCTGCATGTTCGCATACTCATTGCGAAGTTTGGCTATCTCGCCTTCTGTTTCAAACACCTCACCGAGGGTGTTGCTCAAGTCAGACTCCGCTTTGCTGATTTTGTCGAGGTATTCGGCCTCGACACGATCTAACTCAATCTTCGCATTCTCAAAATCAGCTTTGCTGCCCTCGTACTTGTATTCAATATCCTGATACTTGGTCAGGGGAATGTTACCCGCTTCAAAAAGCTTCTTGTTTCGTTCAAACTGATTTTCGGCATTAAGAAAACGCACCCGTTCGGCCTCCAGCTTGGCCTTCGATTGATCGATTTTATTTTGCATTCCCTCGCGCAAGGCTTTGATCTGGCGCTGCAGGGCCTTCGCCTTATCATTCTTTGATACCAGACTCCCGCCTTTCGCGTCAATCTGTTCGCTGAGTCGCTTAAGCAAATCGGGGTCAAAGAATTTTTCTTTGATCTCAGCCAGTGTCAACAAGGTATCGCCCCGATGCACGTATTGTCCCTCGCGGATGTGCCATTTCACAATTCGGCCGGCAATAGCCGTTTCTACTGTTTGAGGACGGTTGGTGGGATCAAGAGCCGTGACCAATCCGCGGCCTCGGATGTTCTGCTGCCAGGGCAGAAACAAAACGGCAAAAAAAACTATGCCAATGCCGGTGAGCCATTTGGCAACCGTTTTACCCGTTTTGGGTGCCTTCAGCGTTTTGAGGGAATAGAGGCGATCCATGGGAATACGGTCGTTGACAGAATGTTTGGATATGTTCAGCATAACTTACTCGAGGCAATCGTTCAACAATTGTTTGTCCAAAAGCTCACGAAATGAACCAATGGCCCGCACTTTGCCATGATCAAGCACCACCACCCGGTCGCACGCTTCCATAATCAACGGGTCATTTGACACGGAGAGAAGCGTCCAGGGATTTTCCTTATGCACCAGCATCTGGATCAGTTTTTGTTTGTCGGCTCTCCGCAATCCGAAAAAGAAATCCTGTAGCACAATCAGTCGCGGCTTCTCCGCAACGCACCGGGCCAGGATAAGCCGTTGAATGACCGATGACGGAAGTCCTTTACCGCCACTGATCACGTGCGTGTTCAGGCCATCAGGCAATTGGTTCACCCAATCGGTAAGCTCCACCCGCTCGAGTGCTTCTATGGCATCCTTTACCGTGGTGTTAATTTTTCCCACAGTAACATTCTCCAACACGGTGCCATCAAAAAGATCTTCCGCTGAAATATTTTTCGAGATCTTGTCGCGCAGGTTGGTTAAATCCAAATCCCGAACGGAGAAGCCACCCACCGTTACGATACCCTCAAAATGATTTTGCAAACCTGCCACCACCTGGCTCAGGGTGCTCTTACCCGACCCCCCGGGCCCGGACACACAAAGGTGCTCGCCTGATTTAACGGATAACGAAACCCCATTCAGGATGTAATCGTTGGTCTCGGGGTATTTATACTTGAGATTCTTGATCTCCACCGCAAGCGGCTTGGTCAACACGCTTTTCGGGAAATCAACTCCACCGCTTCGCTCCAACGCGAGGTCTGTGACGTGGCCAATTTTGTCTACTGCCGTCAGCATGTCGTACACGACATCCATGTAGGTAATGATTCTCTCCACAGAGGCGAGGATGAGAATGATAATCACTTCGGCCGCCACAAACTGACCCAACGTAATCTGTCGGTCGACCACCAGAATAGTTCCCATGATCAGCAACGCAGCGGTAATACCGGTTTTGAAAAACAGGATGTAGGCATATTGGGTGATCAGCACACCAAAATGCGTCTTACGGTATTTGAGGTAGTTGTTTACGTTGGCATCGGTTTTCCGAATGGGCAAATTCGTATTGCCTACCACTTTAAAGGAATTGATGGCACGCCCCAACTCCTGCAGCCAATACACTACCTTGTATTTGTACTTCGATTCTTGAATGGATGACTTAAGTCCTTTAGGTCCGGTGAACATGAAGATGAGTATTAATATACCCACCAGCGTAATACCGAAGAAAACAAAGAACGGGTGATATAACGAGATCAGCACCAACCCAAAGAAAATCTGCAGCGTTGCCGCTGATAGGTCAATAAGCAACTTAGGTAACCCTTTTTGAATGATGATCACATCAAAAAAGCGGTTGACAATCTCAGGCGCGTACTGGCCATGCAGAGCTTCACTGCGCACACGCGGCATCCGGTAGGCAAACTCATACGCAGCTTTGGTAAATATTCTTCTTTGTAGATTTTCAACAATGGTCAACTGAAGAATTTGCAACACCCCGCCCACCGCAACACCAAAAATGATCAGACCGATTAATAAATAGATCGAACTGAAAAACACACCACCCGACACCAGTTCTACGGTAGTGGAGATACCGAGCGGTAGCACGAGGCTGAGCAATCCGACAATTACTGCATAGAACAGGATGTATAGAATTTCCTTCCGCTCTGCGTTCAGCAAGCGGTAAAGCCGGCTCAGGGGTGTGAGGTGAAGATGTTCACCGGTCTCGTCAAGGGAGGGCTCGCTCACCATATGGTCGTAGGCCGCTACTGCGAAGAAGCGAACTTCTTCGCTTTCGGACACCCACTTGAGTGCTTCCACCGGTGTTGTCTTCTGCACTTCATTATCGCGGGCGAAAAAGGTGATCAATTCATGCCCCGATTTTGTGGTAACCAAAAGTTGGGGCACCAGCTGACTGCCCTCTTTTCGCAGAAATAAAAGCGGAAAATCCAGTTCTTTCATAAACCGAATCAACTCCGGTTTTTCGAGTTGGTACTCCAGAAACAGAATCCGCACGTTGTTGCCAGTCTCAATCAGGTCGCGCGTCCACTCATCGCTTTCATCCGCTTCGTAGTTTCGATTGGAAAGTTCGCGCCCACGCAGGTCGGCCATGTTCACATCATGCTGCAGCAACAGCGCGGATTCATTTAGAATTCGAAGTATTTGGTCAGTATTCAGCATGATGAAGACTTAACGGGTTGTACAATTCGAAACACCGTTTGCTCAAAGAAACGGTAGAGCCCATCGTGGGGATTTCCATCGTCCTGAATCTCGGTAAGCGTGGGCAGGTGCTGCGCAAAGAAGAGCTGTTGTTTTGACGCTAACAGCAACGTGGACACCAACGCGCGCGGATACTCAATCTGAGGATTAATCTCGCGTAAAAGATCCGAGAGCCTTCGGCACACCAGCTTGAAACCACCAAACACGCCCTCTTTATTATCCTCGTCCACCGATTTGGTCAGATAGGTTTTATCTAGCTCACCCACCACAATGCGATGCAACGCCTCTTCGTTCACGAATTCAAATGACGGATCAAAACGCTTTTCTTCAGCCAATACCCGGAGGCAGGCCCGAAGCTTCTCCACCGGATTGGTGTGGCCCATCGTGAACAGATCGAGCCTATAATCGATCCAGCTCCAATACCAGGCCACCAGGTATTGCAACAGACGTTGCTTGTTCTCAAAATACCGGTAAATAGATGCTTCCGTGGAATCTACCTCCTCGGCCAGTTTTTTGAATGTAAACTGCTCGAACCCAAGCCGGTCGATCATTTCAACGCCCTTGCTGATGATGCGCTGACCCAGCGGAGTCGACTGCGGATCACGCAGGTAAAGGTGCTCGTTGAGTTTGAATGCCAGTGCCGCCATAGTTACTTATCATTACGATAGCAATACTATTATAACTGATAGTTAAGCAATTTGTTTCAATAGTGAAGCAATTATTGCCGCCTCCACCTCAAAAAACCGCTCATTTTACGAAATTCAAAAGATTTCTTTAGACAATATATAAACGCCCATCATCAGCGTAAGCCATCCAAATGCCTTTTTGAGCATAATGGGGGACACCTGCTTTGCCCAGGCATTACCGAGAAAAATGCCTCCCACGGCCAGCGCAGCCACCAATAACAGAAAGGCCCATTGTATGTGGTGGGTTCCGTTGACCAAATCACCCAAAAAACCCAACAGCGAGTTTACGGCAATAATCAGAAGGGACGTGCCTACGGCAGTCTTAAATTTCAAACCCGTCAAAAAAACCAATGCCGGAATGATCAGGAACCCTCCACCGGCTCCTACGAGCCCGGTTAAGAACCCGATCAGAATACCTTCGACCATGAGCAGGAAATACCGGAAGCGCTGACTATTCGACTCGAGATCCTGACGGCCGCGGATTAACGGAACAGATGCCAGCAGCATGAGGATGGCGAAAACACCCAACACCAGCATGCGCTTGGTAAGGTGCCATCCGTCAACGGAGAAAATGATATCCGGAATGGCTGGGACCACTACTGACCGCGTTAGGAAAATGGCCAGAATAGAAGGCAGGCCAAACACTACACCCGTTCGTAGATTAACCAACTGCTGGCGGTACTTGGGCACGGCACCCACCAGGCTGGTGACGCCCACAACAAAAAGGGAATACGCAGAAGCCAATACCGGCTCGATGCCAAACAAATAAACCAGAATGGGAATCGATAATATGGAGCCGCCCCCACCCAGCATGCCCAACACGACCCCTACCAGCACCGAGGCGAGGCAACCCAAAATGAAAAAGATATCCAGAACTGGCAAAACTAAACCGTTACCTACACGACACGATTACCCTGCGCAAAGTTCAAACACATTACTTCATCTTGTTGTATTCAACCAAAAAAGCGTCTGGGAATTTCTTGCGAACATCGCGCAGCAAGGGCTCGGCTTTTGCCCGGCTGGCTGCCGCCCCAATGATGAGGCTGTAATATTTTACTCCGTTAATCACCTTCACCTGAACGACTACCTTTTTCTGATACGACTTCTTGAGATTATCGGCCAGGCGCATCAGGTTCACCAATTCCTGATAGGTACCAATCTGCACACCAAATCCGCTTGGTTGGAGGCGTTCAATTTCAAAGTCATAGAATTCCTTTTCATCCACCGCCACATGGTCGATTGGGTTAACCACGCTACCCGTTCGGCCATCGCCTGCATCGATAACCTCTACTCTTACCTCAGTGAGCCCCTGGTTGAGGAAATCGAGTTGCTCTGCCGCAGACTTGGAAAGATCGACAATGCGGTCATCGACATACGGGCCGCGGTCGTTCACCACAACTTCCACCACCTTGTTGTTGGTCAGGTTGGTTACTTTGATATTGGTGCCGAAGGGAAGAAACTTATGGGCGGCCGTCATTTTACTGTGACGATACTTTTCGCCACTGGCCGTTTGGCGTCCTTCGAACTTATCTGCGTAATAGGAGGCTTTACCGGTTTGTGTCTGCGCGAACACTCCTGCGGCTAACGTGAGGCAGATGCCCAGAGTAAAAAAACGCTTGGTCATAGTTGAAAAAATGTTGTAGTAAAGGTAGCCAATTAACCCGAAGCTAACATTGGCAAATGGCGAAATTCAATTAGCTTTGCCCGGCAAATAATGAATCCTAAACTCGTATTTGCCATGGCCCTACCCTCTTCCAAATTCCTTTTCGAAGCGCTGACCTACGATGATGTGCTGCTGGTGCCGGCCTACAGCGATGTGTTGCCGCGCGAAACCGACACCACGTCATTCCTCACGCCCCGGATTAAACTGAATATTCCGATTATTTCGGCAGCCATGGATACCGTGACCGAGGGCGAACTGGCCATCAGCATGGCATTGGAAGGAGGCCTTGGCTTCATTCACAAAAACATGCCGATTGACGCACAGGCCGCTCAGGTGCGAAAAGTCAAGCGCTCGCAAAGCGGGTTGATTCTGGATCCGGTAACACTCAGCGTGAACTCCACCGTGCGCGATGCGGAAGCCATCATGCGCGAGTTTCGCATTGGTGGTATTCCGGTGGTGGAAGCCAACGGAAAACTTTTAGGCATCATTACCAACCGCGACTTACGATTTCAAAAAGATCTTTCCGTGCCGGTGGCCTCCATCATGACGCGCGATAACCTGATTACCGCTCCCGAAGGTATCACGCTGGAGAAAGCGGAAACCATTTTGAAGAAACACAAGATTGAGAAGCTTCCCATCGTAAATAAGAAAGGGAAACTCACCGGGCTGATCACCTTCCGCGACATTCAAAAAAAGAAAAATAAACCGAATGCCTGCCAGGATGAATATGGCCGCCTTCGCGTGGGTGCCGCAGTGGGTGTAACACCGGATATACTGGAGCGCATCGAGGCGCTGCGGGCCGCAGGGGTTGACGTCATCAGCATTGACACGGCTCATGGTCACTCCAAAGGGGTAATGCAGGCGGCAGCCAAAGTGAAGCGCAAATTCCCTTCGCTTGATTTGGTAGTGGGCAACATTGCCACCAGTGAAGCCGCCAAAGCACTGGCCAAGGCGGGTGCCGATGCTGTGAAGGTGGGCGTAGGACCGGGAAGCATTTGCACCACACGTGTCGTTGCTGGTGTCGGGTTGCCCCAATTGTCGGCTGTGTATGAAGCGGCTCGTGCATTGAAAGGTTCCGATGTAAAAGTAATTGCCGATGGTGGCATACGCTTTTCAGGCGATATGGTGAAAGCGATGGCTGCAGGCGCTGATAGTGTGATGATTGGTTCGATGCTGGCTGGCACGGAGGAAGCGCCTGGTGAAGTGATTATTTATGAGGGCCGTAAGTTTAAGTCGTACCGGGGCATGGGCTCATTGGAGGCCATGGAGAGCGGATCAAAAGACCGGTACTTCCAGGACGTGGAAGATGATGTGAAAAAGCTGGTGCCGGAAGGCATATCCGGCCGGGTTCCCTTCAAAGGTCTGGTATCCGAAGTACTGTACCAGATGGTGGGTGGTCTTCGTGCCGGCATGGGCTACTGCGGGGCACGAAACATCGCCAAACTCAAGACGGCCCGGTTCGTGAAAATCACGGCCGCGGGTGTTACCGAGAGCCATCCGCATGACGTCATGATCACCCGCGAAGCGCCCAACTACAGCCGCAAGTAACGGCAGCCGCTTTTTGCCGTTTAAAGTCATAAAATCGAAGTAATATTGTGCAGGCGCCCCCGCGCCAAGAGGTTTTATGCTCCGAAACAAGGCCATTGTTCGTCTTTCCTTCCTGGGCTCAATTGTAGCGTGGCTCATATTGGTGTTTTCGGACATCACGGTAGTCTTTAGCGACATCAAGGGGCTTGACCCCGATGTGCCCGTATGGTTGCCGCGCGTGATGCTGGACCTCTACATCATGTGCATCTTCTTTTACTATCGCTACCGCATAGAAAGAGACGATGCGCTGAATTTCACCGACTTGCTGTGGAAAGTATTTGCCACCGGTTTGGTTGCCACGGTGCTGTCCCTTTCCCTTCGCCTGGTGTTGTCGCTGGTGGGCAGCGACAAACTGCTGTCGAATGTCTTGTTTGCCGATTTTCTCTACCAGGTTAATCTCGCTTTGTTCATCAGTTTCCTGCTGGCTGCTTACACCGCCTGGAAACGACTCATCCTGTATCAAAAATCGAAGTGGTTGATTCGGTTGTGGTCGGTGTTTGAGTTATCCATGTTCTTCGTGTTGATTTATGACAGCATCAACATGACCCTGGCACCGGGCACGGTCACGTCCATACAGGTAATGGTCGGCTTGCTCGCCCTGGTCCTCTCGGCCAACACGAAATGGGTGGCCTACCTGAACTTTAAGCAAAAGTGGACTTCCCTGTTGCTGCTGGTGCTGGCCTTCTTCTACTTGTCGTACTTCATTTACACCGTAATGACGTACTCTGAAAATCTGAGTCAGCAGTCGAGGCTGTTCATCGACTTTGGTTCCCGTATTTTCAATATGGCCTTGTTTGGCTTTGTGGTCATCTACAGTTCGTTCTCGTTCCTCGTTATTTTGTTTAATCTGCCCACCTCTTCTGTGTTTGAAGAAAAGCTCGAAGAAGTGGTAAACTTCCAGCGCATCAGCCAGTCGATACAAACGGAGCAAAACGAAGAGAGTGTTTACAATATTCTGTTAGAGAGTTCAGTCGGGTCGGCCTATGCCGATGCTGCCTGGCTTGAAATCCGGGGTGCGCGGGGCAACGCACAGTTGTACACCTACAAAATCACCGAAGCAGAAGCGCGCAGAATTCAGGACCACATCCGGACACACAACATCAAGGGTGTTCTCGACCAGGGAACCGATAAGACCACCAACCTGTCGAAACACCTGGCTACCATGAAAGGCGCACGTTTTCGGTCCATCTTAACGAACCCGATTGTGGTGAAAGGCGAAACCATCGGCACCCTCGCCCTGCTCAAGGAATTGCCGGATGCGTTTAATAGAGAAATGACGCGCATCACGGCCACGTTCGCCAACCAGGCGGGTATCTCGATTGAGAATTTCCGGTTAATGGAGGAAGCATTCCAGAATGAACGCTACAAAGAAGAATTGAAAATCGCCAAGACGGTGCAGAAGAGTTTGCTGCCGCAAAAGCTAGAGCAGGACAAAGACTTTGAAGTAGCCGCCTTCAGCGAGTCGGCCGATGAGGTGGGTGGCGATTACTACGATACCATACGCGTAAGCGACCATGAAGTCGCCCTGATCATTGCAGACGTGTCGGGTAAAGGCACCACGGCCGCCTTCCACATGTCGCAAATGAAGGGCATTTTCCACAGCCTGGCCCAGCAGGGGCTTTCGCCAGAAGATTTTTTGGTTCGCGCCAACCAGGCCCTGGTGTTTTGCCTGGAGCGTGGCTCGTTCATTTCTGCCATTTACTTTTTGATTAATACCCGCGAAAAACAAATTCATTATGCGCGGGCCGGGCACTGCCCCGTCCTGTTTTTCTGGAAGGCGGATAAGCAGTCAAACTTCTTAAAAGATAAGGGAAGCGCCCTGGGTATGGTGCGCAGCCGTGACTATTGCCGGATGGTGGAGTCCAATGTGCTGGCCTACCACCCGGGTGATGTGATGGTGCTGTACACCGATGGCATTACCGAGGCAAAAAACAACAAAGGCGAGGAGTATTCGATGGAGCGCCTGCAACAGGCACTAATGGAAGTAACAGAGAAATCTCCCCGCGAAATACAGGATCATCTCATCAGGCGTTTGTATGAGTTTTCCGGTGAAGAGCTCAATGACGATTACACCATGATGATTCTGAAATTCAAGCAACCCGAACCGGTACTGGAACTGGAACCAGCCGGGGAAACGGACGGACATCATGAACTAAACGAACTCAAAAGCGTATAAACTATATGGTCCACATTAGACGACTACAGGAAGAGGGAGCCGACATCATCCATGTCATCGGTGAAATTGATGCCAGCTCTTCGATCGAGCTAGACCTGACAATCGCCAAAAGTGTGGGCGAAGGCCATCGGAAGATATTGATTGATTGCCATGCCCTGGAGTACATCTCCTCGGCCGGTTTGGGCGTGTTTATGTCCTATATCGATGAGTTTAAAGAAAAGAAAATACAAATGGTCTTGTTCGGTATGCAGGAGCGTGTTGCCAATACCTTCTCGATTCTGGGATTGGCCGACCTTCTGAATATCCGGCAGACCAAGGGTGAAGCCAAGCAGCTTGCGGATGAGCTATCAGTTTAACACCGGGTGCAGTCTCCATAACCTGAAGGGTATCCGCGACTTTGTTCGAAAGGCGCTGGATCAGGAGGGTATTAACGAGATCACCACGGGCGAGATCGTTCTTGCGCTTGACGAGATGTGCTCTAACCTGATGATTCATGCGCACCACTGTAACCCCGATGATTCGCTCGGTATTCGCATCACGCGGGGCGACCGGCAGCACATCATTTTTGAAATAATTGATAAAGGGAATGTTTTCGACATCAACCAGTTCCAAACGCCCGATCTGGACAACCTGATCCATCAAAAACGAAAAGGGGGGCTCGGCATTCGCCTGGTTAAGTCGATTATGGACGAAGTTGAGTATCTTAACCGTGACGGTAGCACCGTTTGCCGTTTAACCAAGAAAGTATAAACCCAAGGCCAAATCCCCTACTCGCTGGTTTTCAGGTACTTGGATTGGCCGAAAAAGCCGTATTTTTGTAGCCCTGTTTTTTTTTCCTATGTATCGATACGGCTGGAGTACGCTGATTCTTGTTTTGCTCGGTTGTGGGTCTCTGGCACAGACTCAGCCGGTGCTGTTCACCGCAAATCAAAAAGGTGTTACGGCCGAGGAGTTTATCCATCTATACCGCAAAAATCATCCAAAGACGCAAGACTACACCGAGGCGAAGGTCAACGAATACCTCAATCTGCTCGTCAACTTTAAATTAAAGGTAGCCGAGGCAAGGGCCCAAGGCATTGATACTACGACCAAGTTTGTAAGGGAATTCAAACAATACCGCGAGGAATTGAAACGGCCTTACCGCAACGAGCCCGATTTACTTGATCAACTCAGCCGCGAAACGTATGAACGACTGCAATACGAACTCCGGGCTGCCCATTTGCTGATCAGTGTAAAGCCAGATGCTCCCCCAGCGGACACGCTGGCTGCATTCGAAAAAATTGCGACCTTACGTAAACGAGTACTGGCCGGAGAAGATTTTGGGAAACTGGCCCGCGAAAACTCACAGGACCCAAGCGCGCAACAAAATGACGGGAACCTGGGGTTCTTCACGGCATTGCAAATGGTTTACCCGTTCGAACAACGGGCCTACCTGACGGAACCGGGCCAGGTGTCGGAAATCGTCAGAACACGGTTTGGCTATCATATTATCAAAGTATTCGAAAAACAGCGGTCGCCCGGGGAAGTTGAAGTATCGCACATTTTACTGCGAAAAGGTGGCTCGCCCGATGCCGCGGTTCGCAACCGGGCGCTCGAAGCCTACGACCAACTCAGAGGTGGACGGGCATGGGAGGATGTGTGCAAAGAGTTTTCGGAAGATACGAACACGCGCGACTCGGGTGGCAAGCTGCGCCCCTTTGGTGTGGGTGCGCTGGCTTCCGTTCCGGAGTTTGAATCCCGCGCGTTTAGCCTCGGCAATCCCGGTCAGTTGTCCGATGTATTTGAATCCGGAATCGGCTGGCACATTATCCGGCTGGAACGGAAGATCCCCGTGCCACCCTACAGCGAACTCGAAGCTTCGTTGAAAAAAAGAATCAGCCGGGATGAACGATTCAGCACGGCTCAGCGTGCCATACGCCAGCGCCAACGCGCGCAGTACGGCTTCGCGGAAAATGCCGACAACAAAGCACGATTTTTGGCGTTGGCCGATTCCAATGTTGTAAAAGGTAAATGGGCCTACACAGGGCCCGTTGATTTCCGGTCGCAAATACTTTTTTCATTAACGACCGGAAGCTTCACGGTGGATCAGGCGATACGGTATGTGATGCATAACCAGGCTCCTTCCGGGCTTTCACCCGCAGCCTGCATGGAGAATCACTATTCTAATTTTGTCAGTGAATCGATTGAAGAGGCCGAAGAAAAAGACTTGCTGGCCAAGAATCCGGATTTCGGATTTCTGCTCACCGAATATCGCGAAGGCATGATGCTGTTTGAAATTATGGAGCGCGAAGTCTGGAAGAAAGCCTCGGACGATTCAACCGGGCAGGCGGCTTACTATGCCGCACACACCGATAAATATCAGGCGAGCGATCGCGTGGAGGCCCGCCTGCTCGTAGCCAGCGAACAAACGGTGGTTGACCAAATCCGTCAGAAAGTGATGCAAGGCGATACCTTGCGGCAAGCCGATTTGAAAAAATTGCGGCAGGTGATAGGCCCCCGCATTTTTGAAAAAGGCGAAAACAAAGCCGTTGATCGAATTACGTGGGTAGTAGGAATGCAGCAAACCCAAATCGACAACAATCATTATCTGGTTGAAATCATCCGGCTGATTCCGCCCGGCACACAGACTTTTCCCGAGGCCCGCGCCCGCGTGATTTCCGACTATCAAACCGAACTGGAGACGCAATGGGTCGCCAGGCTTAGAAACAAATATCCCGTGAAAGTCAATAAGAAAGTGAAAAAATCCGTTCTCAAGACATTAGTTCGTTCCTCTCCTGCCGGCAAATGACAACGAACGCACTCTTTTTCCTCTCCTTCTGCGCCCTGGTGGCCGGATGCGACCTCATTCGGGTGAGAAAAGAGAACGAACCGGCCGAACCGGTGCGCAAAGCGGTCGCCCGGGTGAACGATGTCATCTTGTACCTCGATGAATTGGAGGGCATCGTAACTACCGGCTCATCTCCGGCCGACAGCGCAGCCCGCGTGGCTGCCTACGTCAACAACTGGATCCGAAAGCAGGTGTTAATTCAGGAAGCCATGCGCACCATTGACATTAACGAAGCTGAGGTAGAGCGCAAAGTATTGGACTACCGGTATAGCCTGATTGGCTATGAGTATCAGAATTATTACATCCGACAGCATTTGAACGACAGTATTACTGATACGGAGATTGAAAACTATTACCGCGAACATCAGGACAACTTCGTATTGAAACAAAACATTTTACAGGGCACGTTCATCAAAGTGCCGAAAGGGGCACCCCGCACCAATCGCATCAAAGACCTGATGTTTTCGAAAAAAGAAAAAGAAGTGAAGCAGCTGGCCTCGTACTGCCTGAGTTTTTCAGCGGCCTACCACCTGTCGGATTCCACCTGGATTGAATTTGATAAACTGGTAGCCAATTCGCCATTGGCTGAGATCCCGAATAAGGTACAGTTTTTGCGATCATATCCGTTTTTTGAAACCCAGGATGACGACTACCTGTACTTTTTGAAAGTCGATGCTTACAAGATTTCCGACAATGTATCGCCCATCGACTTTGTTCGCGAAGACATTAAAAACATTATTTTAAACAAGAGAAAAGTTGAACTTGCACGTAAATTGGAAAATGAGGTGTATGAAAAAGCTGCCGAGCGAAGGGACTTTGAGATCTATAATCAGTAGCCTGTTGTTGCTAACCCCCTGGCTGGCTCAGGCACAGCCGACACAGCCGGACGGATCGTCTGGCTTTGTGATCGACAAGATCATTGCCAAGGTGGATAACTACATTGTGTTGAAGTCGGAGCTCGAAGGCGCCTATCAAAACTATCTGGCGGAGGGGAATCCGGCTTCCGGCAACGCCCGGTGCGGCATGCTAAATCGCCTGATTGTAAACAAACTGCTGGTAGCCAAAGCTGAAATTGACTCGGTTACCGTGTCGGACGAAGAGGTAGACATGGAAACAGATCAGCGCATGCAAATGATTCTGCAAAACTCGGGTACCTCGCCCGAGCAACTGGAACAGGCGTATGGAAAAACGTTGGTCGAAATCAAGATCGAATTGCGCGATCAGATTCGTGAGCAGAAGCTGGCCCGTGAGATGACGTCTAAAATAACCAAGGATTTGACCATCACACCGGCCGAAGTAAAACGATTCTTTAATAAAATTCCGGCCGACAGCCTGCCGTTCTACTCGTCCGATGTGGAAGTGGCGCAAATTGTGCGCGTGGCCAAAGTGAGTGAAGTACAAAAACAGGAAGCACGCCAGCGGTTGGTTGATTTGCGCAATCGCATTTTGGGTGGCGAAAATTTCAACGACCTGGCCCGCAAGTATTCGGAAGACCCCAGTGCGCAGTACAATGGAGGCGAGATGGGTTATGTGGGCCGCGGGGCCATGGTGCCGTCATTCGAAGCAATGGCCTTTAAATTGCGCGAGGGTGAAATTTCGCAGCCGTTTGAATCCCCATTTGGCTTTCACATCATGCAACTGATCGACCGGAGAGGGAACGAGTATAATTCACGGCATATTCTGATTTCGGCTGTGCCCTCAGCCAACGACATTGACCGGGCCCGTCAATACCTGGACAGCTTGCGCAGAAAGATTGTGAAAGACTCCATTAAGTTTGACGTTGCGGCCAAAGAGTATTCAGACGATCAGGCGACCAAAGGATTGGGTGGTTACTTCACCGATCAGGATGGGAGCACCCGCATTTCCATGCGCGAAATTGACCCGGTGGTCTATCTCGCCATTGATACGATGAAAGTGGGATCCGTCTGCCAGCCGATGACTTACCGTACCGAGCAACAGAAAGATGCGGTCCGTATCCTGTACTTCAAAAACAAGCTCCCGCCTCATCAGGCCAACCTGAAAGACGATTGGTCTCGGATACAAAGTGCGGCACTTGCTGAAAAACGGGACCGGATTTTGGATAAGTGGTTTCAAAAATCGCGCGGAGATGTATTTATTACGATCGATCCGGAGTTTGACAGTTGTAACATATTAGAATAACCTACCTGACATGACGGTATTTGCAAACGATGTAGAGGCCGCTGACGCGCTTGCCGACTCCTATAAGAAGTTAACCCGCGAAATCGGCAAAGTAGTCGTAGGTCAGGATCAGGTGGTGCATCAGGTGCTGACGGGGATTTTTTGTCAAGGGCACTCGCAACTGGTTGGCGTACCCGGACTGGCCAAGACGCTGCTGGTTCAAACGATCGCCACCGCCTTACACCTGGAGTTCAAACGAATCCAGTTCACTCCCGACTTGATGCCATCCGACATCGTGGGTGCCGAAACGCTGGACAAGGAACGCAACTTTCAATTTGTCAAAGGGCCCATCTTCGCCAACATTGTATTGGCCGATGAGATTAACCGCACACCACCCAAAACGCAGGCTGCGCTGCTCGAAAGTATGCAGGAATATGCGGTTACAATTGCCGGGCACCGGTATACCTTACCCCGGCCATTCTTTGTACTGGCCACGCAGAACCCGATCGAGCAGGAAGGAACCTACCCCCTGCCGGAGGCTCAACTGGATCGTTTCATGTTTAATATCCAGCTGGATTATCCCAACCACCAACAGGAAGTCGAGATAGTAAAAAAGACAACCACCGACAGTCTGGCCCAGGTCAATACGATTCTCACCGGAGATGAGATCATGGCCTATCAACACCTGGTCAGGCGCGTGCCGGTGGCTGACAACGTAGTGGAATATGCGGTCAAACTCTCGCAACAGACGCGGCCCGGACCAAACGGTTCGTCCATTGCTAAAGACTACCTCGAATGGGGTGCGGGCCCACGAGCCTCCCAGTTTTTGGTATTGGGAGCTAAATGTCACGCTCTCCTGAACGGCAAGTATTCGCCCGATATTGAAGACGTACAAGCGGTTGCCCGGCCAGTGCTTCGTCATCGCATTGTCAGAAATTTCAAAGCTGAGGCGGAAGGAATTACCGTTGATCAACTTATCGATAAGCTGATGATTTGATGACCGAGGTAGCTGTCATCCGCGAACAGCTGCCCGGCCTGCCCCAAGAACTGCCAGACGAAATTGCTACCTGCGACTACCGAATTTCGGAGTAAAAAAATCTGATTGATTCTCGGGTTGTTTGAGCGTTTTGTAACTTTTATCACCAAGGCTTGGCGCTACGGACCCTACCTTTCAAACATTGAATCAGCACATGCCCGTTACAACAAACCGCGTGATCAAGCTTTTGGTCGTGCATCCTCTTCGTAGTCATCGTGCGTGCACTGAAGCTATTTGAGTCAATCCATTCATAACCCTAAAAAAAATATGAAAAAGAACATGGGAAATGTTGACCGCGTGATCCGGGTAATCCTGGCCGCCATCTTAGCTGTATTGTACTTCACGGGCACCGTGACCGGCACACTGGGTCTCGCACTCGTTATTCTCGGTGGCGTTTTTGTACTCACCAGCCTCGTTAGTTTTTGTCCGCTGTATGCGCCCCTCGGCATCAGCACGTGTTACGTGAAGAAGAAAGCTGCATAGCCGCTGAACGACCTTGACCAACCCCGCCACCTGCACCTCGGCAGGTGGCATTTTTTTAGAAAATATAATCCGTGCTGAGAAAGGCAGACTCGCGATTGCGGATAATCTGGCCAATCATCTGTTTGTTGCTGTCGTTGATTTTGGCAGCTACAATGGTGCGAATGGAAAACACGCGCAGCGCATCCGCCACCGACAACGTACCCTCAGCCGAATCTTTACGGCCGTTGAAAGGGAACGTATCAGGGCCGCGCTGGCATTGCGCGTTGATGTTGATTCGCCCCACCTGATTAGCGAGTAAATCGATCAACCGTGCCATGGTGGTTGAATTTTGGCCAAACAAGCTCACCTGCTGCCCAAAATTTGAATTCACCACATAGCTGATCGCTTCATTGGTATCGTTAAACGGTACTATGGGCACCACGGGACCGAATTGCTCCTCGTAGTACACCTTCATTTTGTTATTCACCGGATAGAGGACAGCCGGGTAACAGAATGTCTCATTTACTTCTCCACCCCGCTCGTTGATCACACGGGCACCCAGTTTTACCGCATCGTCCACAAGCCCCCTCAAGTATTCCGTTTTACCCGGCTCCGGTAGCGGGGTAAGGGAAACGCCTGCCTCCCACGGCATTCCAAACTTGAGCTTGGCCACTTCGGCACAAAAGCGCTTAGTAAATTCTTCTACCCGCGATTGATGGACGAAAATGATCTTTAATGCCGTGCAACGCTGGCCATTGAACGACAGTGAACCCAACACGCATTCTGGTACGGCAATGTCCAAATTGGCATCCGGCAAGATAACAGCCGGATTCTTGGCATCCAGTCCAAGGATTGCTTTGAGTCGGTGAGGCTTCGGGTGCAGTCGTTTGAGATCATTTGCTCCTTTATTCGTTCCAATAAAGGCGAACACATCCACTTTACCGGTTTCCATCAGCGCACCAACCGTTTCACGGCCGCGTCCGTAAATGATATTGATCACACCCTTGGGAAAACTTTTTTGAAATACTTCCAGCAACGGCCGGATGAGCAGGACACCATATTTGGCGGGTTTGAATACAACCGTATTACCCATGATGAGAGCGGGTATTAAGGTGCTGAACGTCTCATTTAACGGGTAGTTGTAAGGCCCCATACACAAGGCCACACCCAGCGGCACCCGTCTGATTTGCCCCATGATACCCTGCTCCTGAACAAAGCGTGCGGAATTCCGGTCCAGGTCTTTCAATGAATTAATGGTATCCGCCATGTAATCGCACGTTCGATCAAATTCTTTCTCGGAATCCTTCTGTGGTTTGCCGATTTCCCACATCAGCAAATTCACAACTTCAGATCGCTTTTCTTTCATGCGCTCCAGAAAAACTTCGATGTGTTGGATACGATCCGCTACCGTCATCATCGGCCAGGCGCCATGGCCCAGATCATAGGCCTGCACAGCCGCATCCAGCGCCTGCAAAGCTTCATGCGATGTTAAAAGCGGAGTGCTTCCGATCACCTTCTGCTGCAAGCCGTTGGGTGTTCGGACAAACACGGGGCTTAGCACCGGAGCCTGGTCGCCAGCCCATCGCAGCAATTCACCATTAATGAGGTATTCGCGCTGTTCGATCGATTGCGGTAAAAGCACATGGGCCGGAAGAGAAGCTTCATCCGGAAACAGATTCGACAAAAATGAACTCATGGAGTTAGGTTAGGTTGACGAAGATACAATTTTAACACCTGACGAGGTCCCCAGACGACTCGCCCCCGCCTCAATCAGCGCCAATGCCTGCTCAGCCGTCTTTATTCCGCCCGATGCCTTGATACCCACGGAGGGAGGAACAGCCGCTTTCATAATCTTGACGTGTTCCACGGTGGCACCTCCGGAGGCAAACCCGGTTGAGGTCTTGACAAAATCTGCCCCGGCATCTGCGCAAAGCTTACATGCCTCGGCAATTTCGGTGTCCGAGAGCAGAGCCGTCTCCAGAATTACTTTCAAAATTTTTTGATGATCGTGGGCCAACCGGCTACACTTGGCAATGTCTATTTTGGTCCACGGTATACCGGTCTTGAATGCTGATACATTCAACACCACATCAATTTCATCAGCTCCGTCATCTACAGCCCGTTTGATCTCCTCTAACTTGGTCTCGGTCATGTGGTAGCCCATAGGAAATCCCGCCACGGTGACTAGCTGGATCGGTGCTACTCCGATTTCGCGTTTGGCCCGCTTGACCCAGAACGGAGGGACGCAGACACCAAAGAAATTATGTTGAAGCGCCTCTTCAACCAGGCGGTCGATATCGCCAATGACCACCGCGGGTGAAAGGTTCGTGTGCTCGATAAAGGGTGCGAGATTCACTGCACCAAAATAGGGTATGCCAGCCAGAAATGCTATTGCGTTAGTGGCGTATGCCGCATTCGCGGCAAAACCGCTTTTTATGAGGTGGATGTTTTTTGGGCGCTCTCCGATGTCCGAAATAGGATGGATCACTGAATTGTGGGCGGTCCATTTTTCGCAGCATGCGTTGCTTTTGGCGGGCGGCTTCTTCAACTCGGGCGTAGTATTCATACACGGCCGTGTGCTGCACCTTCGGCCTCTTGAAAAAGAGCAGCTTGTTCTTCTTTCGGGGAGTGTGGGTTGTGATGGCGGACTCCGGTTGCTCGCGTATTTCGCGATCGCCCAATGTATTGGTCTGAGCAAACAAAAGGGAAGGCACACTGGCCATTACCAGACAAAAAAACCTCAGCTTGTTTTGCATAGCTGAGGTATAACGGGGGAACCCGATAAATATTTTATCAACTGGACTTTGGCATCAACATCGTTTGTTGTCTGCGGAAAACCCACGGAGGAACCGGATTGTCCTGCCGCCACAAGCCGCGTTTTTTTGCGCGGGCAAGTTCTTTCAGGCTCTCCAACTCCGGAATGGCGTTCTTCTCGGCAGTCCAGGCGAGCCCTTGTTTCAACATTTCAAGGCGGGGATCAACATTGCCCTCAACCAAAACTATTCCAATGCGCTGACCCAGGCGATCCTTACCGGTAATTTGAACAACTACATTCTTGTTGAGCGTGATTTTTTCCATGAGCTTTTTTGCCCGATCACCATACTCCTGATCTAACTCCGGGGCATCGATACCAAAAAAATAGATTTTCATTCGCTCGAGATCAATAGAAATGATTTCAACCGTATTGCCGTCAATAACGTTTACGACCTTTCCGGCAATTTCAGAATTCGTGCTGGCCAAAGCGCAAACTGCGGACAACACAAACAATCCGACTAAATTTAGTCGCTTCATATGCCTTGATCTTTGCTATTTAAAAAACCAAATGTGGTAAAAGTGAGCAAGTAAACGCTCAACAAAACGGGCAAGGTCACCCGCATGTGAGATTTTCTCAAATTTTGTTCAGTTTCAGAACAGGCGCTCGACCAAGCGGTGGCCCATTTAACGCCAAAAGGCACACCAGCAACAAGGTACCGAATACCTTGGCCCTGTGAAAGAAGAACTGTACAGGTAATATTTTCATACTGACGTGATTTGTATGCGTAAATCCGCCAAGTTGAGGAATTGAAACCTGACGGTTCGCTGAAAAGCAAAAAAGACCCGAAAAAGGGTCTTTTTTGACGTTTGTCGGTTCGGTTACAGGTGAATGACCTCGCCATAGGCAGCGGCCGCTGCCTCCATAATGGCCTCGCTCATGGTGGGGTGCGGGTGAACCGATTTGATGATCTCATGGCCCGTAGTTTCCAGTTTGCGGGCTGCCACCACTTCGGCAATCATCTCCGTTACGTTAGCTCCAATCATGTGGGCACCGAGGAATTCACCATACTTCGCGTCAAAAACTACCTTAACGAAACCATCTGAAGCCCCGGCAGCCTTGGCTTTGCCCGAGGCGGTGAACGGAAACTTACCCACTTTGATCTGATAGCCTGCTTTCTTGGCGGCTTCCTCGGTAAACCCAACCGAAGCAATTTCGGGTGAGCAATAGGTACAGCCAGGTATATTGTTATAGTTGAGCGGCTCCGGGTTCTGACCGGCAATTTTCTCAACACAGATGATGCCCTCAGCCGAGGCTACGTGTGCCAACGCAGGACCTTTTACAATGTCACCAATGGCGTAAACACCGGGAACATTGGTCTTATAATAATCATCCACGATTACCCGGCCCTTGTCGATTTTCACACCCACCTCCTCCAGGCCGATGTTTTCCAGGTTGGTGGCCACGCCAACAGCCGAAAGCACCACATCCGCCTCAATCTTGATTTCGCCTGTCGGTGTCTTTACCGTTGCCAAGCAACCATTGCCGCTCGTATCCACCTTCGTTACTTCCGAATTGACATGAATCGTCATGCCCGACTTCTTGAACGACTTCTCCAGTGCTTTTGATACCTCTTCGTCCTCCACCGGCACAATGCGCGGCAAAAACTCCACGATCGTTACCTCCGTACCAATCGCATTGTAGAAGTAGGCGAACTCAACACCAATGGCGCCCGAACCCACCACCAGCAATTTCTTTGGTTGTTGCTGTAAAACCATAGCCTGGCGATACCCGATAATTTTCTTGCCATCGATGGGCATGCTGGGCAACTCGCGTGAGCGACCACCCGTGGCCAAGATGATATGCTTGGCTTCGTATTCCGTTTTCTTACCGGCCGCATCGGTTACCTCCACTTTGCCACCTTTCTTGAGTTTTCCGTGGCCGGAAATCTGATCGATCCTATTCTTTTTAAAAAGAAACTGAACACCCTTGCTCATGCCGGTTGCCACATCGCGGCTGCGCTTCACCATGCTGCCAAAGTCGGCCTCCGCGCCTTTTACGGCAATGCCATAGTCTGCCGCATGTTTCACGTATTCAAAAACGTTGGCGCTCTTGAGCAGCGCCTTCGTGGGTATGCAACCCCAGTTGAGGCAAATGCCTCCCAATTCTTCGCGCTCCACCACGCCCACTTTCAATCCTAGTTGCGAAGCGCGAATGGCGGCCACGTACCCTCCAGGGCCCGACCCGATAACAATGACATCGTATTTTGACATAGTGCTGGTAAGTCTATCGTTAAAAACGGGGCAAATTAACCCAAATAAACCTCCCAAAAAAAGCAGTAGTTTCGGGCCAAATTCATGTCAATCACAAACCGAACCACAATGAAGCTATTACAGAATAAAACTGCACTCATCACGGGTGCATCCAAAGGAATCGGTCGATCTATCGCCCTGGCGTTTGCCGAGCAGGGAGCAAATGTGGCGTTCACCTATTTATCAAGCGTTGAGCAAGGTCAGGCGCTGGAAGCGGAACTGGCTGCGAAAGGTGTTAAGGCGAAAGGCTACCGCTCCGATGCCTCCGATTTTGGTCAGGCCGAGAAATTGATCAACGATGTGGTAGCTGAATTTGGTGCGCTCGACATTTTGGTGAACAATGCCGGCATCACCATGGACAACCTGCTGCTGCGCATGACGGAAGAAATGTGGGACAAGATCATGAATGTGAATTTGAAATCCTGTTTCAATACGGTGAAGGCTGCAACCAAACCGATGATGAAACAGAAGAGTGGCTCTATCATCAACATGACGTCCGTGGTGGGTATCAAGGGCAATGCCGGTCAGGCAAACTACGCAGCCTCGAAGGCCGGTATTATCGGATTTACCAAGTCGGTAGCCTTAGAACTGGGCTCGCGCGGTATCCGAAGCAATGCCATTGCCCCCGGTTTCATTGAGACCGAGATGACCGGCAAGCTCGATGAAAAAACGGTTCAGAGCTGGCGCGATGCCATTCCGTTGAAGCGAGGTGGTAAGCCCGAGGATGTCGCCAACGCTTGCGTTTTTCTGGCCTCCGATCTTTCGGCCTACGTAACGGGCCAGGTGATTCAGGTCGATGGCGGGATGTTGACCTAAGCCAGCTAATCGTCAATCCAATACCTTCGGCAAAAGCAAAAGTCCTCGACCCACCATGGCCATTTGGGTAGTTTTGCCGAGTTGAAACCGCTCGTGCCCGTTTCGGTTTAATGGTATAAAACCAAAAGTGAAGTGATGAGATATTGGGCGTGGGTCGCAATTTTTTTCCTGACCATTTTGCAGGCTCAAAGCCAGGTGACTGAAGGTATAGTGGTTGACAGTCTCACGAGGCAACCGCTGGCGTTTGCCAACTTTTTGTTGGACGATCGAAAGACAGGCACCACATCTGACATTGATGGACGCTACCGGTTAACGCTGTCTGGCTCCCTTGCCGGCAAGGTTACCATTAGTTATGTCGGCTACCAAAGCCGACAGATCCGGGTTTCATCGTTAACCGGCCTCAAGTACATTGCCTTGATGCCCGAGGAACGACAACTTGGGGAAGTGATCATTTATGCCGGTGAGAACCCGGCCTGGCGCATCATTCGCAATGCGGTCAAAAATCGCGAACGACACAAGCCCACACAACTGCGATCGTACTATTACAAGTCGTATACCAAAGTCATCTTCAAACTGGATGGTGAAACGCCACCGTCCGATTCCCTCAGTCGTAAAAACGCGAACGGCCAACTCAGTCAAGCGGATTCCCTGGCTCTTCAAATGGACTCCCTGCAAAGACGCCAACACCTGCTGGTTACGGAATCGGTTGCCGAAAAGTATTACCGAAAACCGGGCAAACAATTCGAGAAATTACTTGACTACCGCGTATCCGGATTTGAGACCCCGCTGCTGGCGGCTCTGCCAAACGATTATCAGCCACTGGGATTCGCAGACGACTGGATCAGCATTCTGGGGAAAGATCACCTAAACCCCATCTCAAAAAACAGCGAGAAGATTTATGATTTCGAGGTGGTGGACACAACCTATTACCAGCGCGACACCGTGTATACCCTTGCTTTCCTTCCGCTTGGCAAATCCTCGCAAAGTCTGTTGCAGGGCACGGTATCGATATGCACTCGCGGGTGGGCGATAAAAAGTGTAATCGCAAAACCGATTGATCCATTCGCGAAAGTGGACTTCCGAATTCAACAGAACTATGAACGAGTTGACACTACGTGGTTCCCGATACAACTTAATACGGATCTCCATTTCCGGGAGAACAAACTCGGTTACCTGCACCTGGCCGCCACGGCACGAAGCTACCTGCGAGACATTGCGATCAATCCGGACTTATCAACATCTGTTTTCCAGGATGTAGAAGTGGCACTGAACACACGCCCCGACAGCTCTATTCTGGCCGACTATCGTGTGGGGCCCCTGGATGATAAAGAAGTTCGAACATTTCAGTGGTATGACTCGATCAATCAGCGCATCACCGTGCTCAAAACGCTAGACCGACTCTCGGAAGGCTTTTTCTCCAATGCCATTACAACTGGCAAGATTGACTGGCAGCTAAACAAAGTGCTTCGCCTGAACGAATATGAACAGGTGCGATTGGGTTTAGGCATTCGCACCAATCCACGATTTTCACGATGGTTTTCAGTCGGTGCCTATGCCGGCTACGGATTTCGTGATCAGGCATGGAAATACGGAGGTAATCTTAAGTTTCAACTTAATCATCGGAGGGACTTATATCTTCAGGCTTCCTACTTCCGGGATTTACGGGAGCCCGGCACCCATCGGTTTTTCGAAGAGTATCGAACAATCGGAAGTTTTTCGTTTCGCGAATTGGTCGCATCCCGCTTCGATCAGCAAACCCATGTAGGCGTGCAACTGAACTGGAAGCCATCACCCTCCTGGCAGTTGAAGTGGAGTGTCGATCACTCCCGTTTTCAGCCCTTATATGACTATACCTATGTCTATGCGGGTGAATCCGTTTCTGCCTTTACCATTTCAGAATTTACCTCCGAAATCAACTACATTCACCGGATGCGGCAGGTTAGCGTAGCCGGGCGCAAGGCGATGGTTCAATTTGAGCTACCGGTTGCCACACTGCGGGTAAGCCGTGCCGTGCCGGGAGTCTGGAACAGCGAGTTTGACTACACCCGCGTGGAAGCGTTCCTCGCAGATCGTTGGAAGTCCCGCAGACTTGGCACATCCCTGGTTTCCCTCGTGGGGGGCGCACTGCTTGGTACAGCGCCCTTACAAAAACAGTTTTTTGCACCCGGGAGCCGGGAAACGGGTTACTGGGTAAACCACTCGTTCCAAACGATGGGCATTTACGAGTTTCTGAGCGATCAATACCTGGCGGCATTCCTGAAGCACAACTTTGGTTGGTTGTATCAAAGCCGATACTCAAAACCAGAATTGATTTTTGCGCAAAGCGCGGGCTGGGGCCGGTTCGCCAATGTGGCAAATCAAACCGCGCATGAGGGGCTAGAATTCAAAACCTTAGAAAAAGGGTTCTTTGAAACCGGTATGGGGTTTGAAAACATTATCCGGTTTAACTATGTGGATGTTGCCTTTTTTGGAATCGGTGCCGCAGCGTACCTGCGCTGGGGGCCCTACGCTAATCCCTCGATTGGTCAGAACGTTTCCTATCGCTTCAACATGACATTCAGTTTCTGATCCTGCAGGGCCATTCAACATCAACCCAAATAATCTTGTAGCAGATGGCTTCGGCTTTTATGGCGTAGTTTCTTTGTCGCTTTCTCTTTGATCTGGCGCACGCGCTCGGGCGTTAGGTGCAGTTGGTGTGCAATCTCCTCCAGGCGGCAGGCGTGCTGGCCGTCCAAACCGAAGTACAGCCTAATTACCTCGGACTCGCGTGGAGTAAGTAATGCCAGTGCCCGCTCTACTTCGCGCTTCAGCGACCCATTGACGAGTTCCTGATCCGGGCTTGCTTCCGTGCTGCTCGTCAGCACATCCAACAGCGTGTTTTCCTCTCCCTGTACGAAGGGAGCATCCATGGATACCTGCCGGCCGGAAACGCGCTGATTGATTTCCACCTCTTCAATGGAGATATCCAATTGCTGCGAAATTTCTTCCGCGGTTGGTTCACGCTCAAAGCGCTGTTCCAACTCCGCATAGGCCCGCGAAATCTTGTTCAGTGAGGAAATGCGATTGAGGGGTAACCGAACAACCCGTGATTGTTCCGCCAAGGCCTGCATGATGGACTGACGGATCCACCACACCGCATACGAGATAAACTTAAAGCCGCGGGTTTCGTCAAAGCGGCCAGCCGCCTTGATCAGGCCAACGTTTCCCTCATTGATCAGGTCGTTCAGTGAAAGCCCGTGGTTTTGGTATTGTTTGGCAACTGAAACAACAAAACGCAGATTCCCTTTGGCCAGACGCTCCAGCGCAACCGGGTCGCCATCCCGAATCCTGCGCGCCAGGGTAACTTCTTCATCAGCCGTTAACAGATCAACTTTGGCGATTTCACTCAGGTACTTATCCAGCGACTGGGTTTCGCGGTTGGTAATCTGCTTTACGATTCTGAGTTGCCTCATGCCGGAATTGGGGTGGTGCCCATTTTCTGAAGATACCGGAGGTGTGACCGGAGCGCATCAAACATGGACGAATATTCGTGGTAGGCAATGTTGAATTCCCGGCAGGTTTGCTTCACCAGTCGGTTCAGCTGAGGGTAATGAATGTGGCTTACCTTCGGAAACAAATGGTGCTCGACCTGAAAGTTTAACCCACCGAGCAACCAAAACAGCAGCCGGTTGTGGGTAGCAAAATTGGACGTGGTGTTGATTTGGTGAAGCGCCCATTCCCCTTTCACCGCTCCGCCCAGCGGAAAATCAGTTACCTCCACGACATGCGCCAGTTGGAAAACGATACTGATGAAAAGACCGCACGTAACGGTGGCCAGAAGAAATACCGCTATCGCATTTACCCAACCCAGCGCCCAAACGGGTATCGCCAGGTAAACCACGACATACAAAACCTTGGTTGTCCAGAAAATAACGTGCTCACGAAACGCCAACCGTTTCACCGGCATATGCACGGCCACCCGCCCGGAAAAGTACTTGACAAAATCCTCATAGAATACCCAGGCGATGTACGAGATGCCATAGAGCACCACCCAATACACATGCTGATACCGGTGGAGCTGGCGCAGCGGCTGGTTAGGGTGCAGGCGCATGAACGGCTCTACATTGATGTCTGAGTCAATACCCGCCACATTCGTGTGCGTGTGGTGGTTAATGTTGTGCTTGATCTTCCAGTAGTAGGTAGTACCGCCCAATACATTCAGCATGTACGCAGCCAGGCTGTTAAGCCACCCGTAGCGCGAAAAACTCTGGTGACCGCCCTCGTGCATCACATTGAAGCCCAGGACTGCCAACATTACCCCGAAGAGCACAGCCCCCGTGAACAGCGCCCATGCCGGCAAATTCAAAAAAAGCAAACCGAGATATAAACCAACAGCCACGAGCACCTGCACCACGGCCTTGGTTAGCAAACGACTGCCACCCGAACGGGAAAGGCGTGACTGCTCGAAGTAGTGGTCGACTTTTGATTTAAGAATCGGGAAAAAAAATGTAGACGTGCGACCCACTATTGAATCACCTCCACGCGAACGGCATTCATGCCCTTTTTGCCCCGCTCCACTTCATACTGCACGCGATCGTTGTCCTTAATGGTGTCGATCAGGCCTGTCTGATGTACAAAAATGTCCTCGCTTCCATCTGTGGGCGTGATAAATCCAAAACCCTTGGTAGCGTTAAAAAATTTTACTTTTCCTTCTTTCATGATTGAATTTGATAATTGTGATTACGATTTAATTCTTCTTTTCGGCCGGTGTTGTTGCGCGCTGGGCGGGTGGTACACTGGTCAGGTTGCCGAACTCGTCAACATAGGCAAGCATACTTTCAAGATCGCCACCCGTAGCATTTTTTCTGCGTTCATTTTTCCGGGTTTCTTTCTCCTGCTTCTTCTTCTTCCGGATCATCTCCTTTTGTTTCTTGATAAACGAGTTGTTAGATTTTGTCATAGTGCCGGTGGCATTTAGGATTATAGAGTAATACAAATCGAAAAGCCGCCAAAGGGCCGGATTCTCGTGCGATTTCAGCTAAAAAACGTTGGGAGTAGGAGGGGCTCGACTTTTTTGCCCTGCTAGTACAGAATGATCTCCGCTAAAAACGTGCGCAAAGGTAACCCGATAAACCGGTATAACCTAATGGCGATGGTTTACACACGCGTGGGTCATTTTGTTACCGAACGTCAGTAAGTAATCCGATTTTTAACAAAATTTTAGTAGTCTACTTGCAAACTATACTAAAGGGCCCTACGTTTGTGTTATCAGATCGATGAAGCGCAAGCCAGTCGATTTATAAAGAAGCACTGAGAGAACAGGCTCGATGAAGCGCTAGCAACCCCTCCCGGCAGCCGGGAACCAGGTGCTAAATCCTGCCAAGGCAAAGGTTGTCTTGGAACTATAAACCGATGAGCTGTATGAAAAACAACATTCTACCTTCATCTGCCGCTTTGCGGGTTCCTTCATCCCCTATGAATTATCGTCCGATGCGTCACACACGAATGTGTTGCATTTGGTGTTGCTGCTAAACGCAGTTGTCGTTTCGAAAGCCATTACAAAGCTTCGGGCAACAAGCGTGACGCACGGCTTGCCGCGTGACGGGCAAGGCTCAGGTTACGTCTCTTTCCATTTAAAAATTAAAACTCAAAAAATAAAACTTAAAAATTGAAACTTATGTCATTACGTTTTGAAACCCTTCAGTTACATGCCGGCCAGGAAGTTGACCCCACCACCCAAAGCCGAGCGGTACCCTTGTACCAAACGACTTCCTATGTGTTCAAAAATTCCGAACACGGGGCAAACCTGTTCGCGCTGAAAGAATTTGGCAATATCTACACGCGAATCATGAACCCGACCACGGATGTATTTGAGAAGCGCATTGCCGCGCTGGAGGGTGGCGTTGCCGCCTTGGCCGTTGGCTCCGGCCATGCCGCGCAATTCATCGCACTCAACAACATCCTTACGGTAGGCGACAACTTTGTTACCTCACCCTTTCTGTATGGCGGCACCTACAATCAATTCAAAGTTTCGTTCAAGCGGCTGGGCATTGACGTGCGCTTTGCTGAAAGTGATAAAGCCGAGCACTTTGAAAAATTGATCGATTCGAAAACAAAAGCGATCTACCTGGAGACGATCGGTAACCCAGGATTTAATGTGCCCGATTTTGATGCCATCGCAGCGCTCGCCCGAAAGCATGACTTACCGGTAATCGTTGATAACACGTTTGGCGCTGGTGGTTACCTCGTCCGGCCAATCGAGCACGGGGCAGCCGTGGTGGTGGAATCAGCCACCAAGTGGATTGGCGGCCACGGCAACTCAATTGGCGGTGTTATTGTAGATGGCGGCAACTACAATTGGGGCAACGGCAAGTTTCCGCAGTTCACTGAACCTTCGGAGGGCTACCACGGATTGAAATTCTGGGACGTATTTGGTGAAGGTAACCCGCTGGGCTTACCCAACATCGCCTTTATTATTCGCGCGCGCGTGGAGGGTTTGCGCGACTTTGGTCCCTCGCTGAGTCCGTTCAATTCGTTCCTGTTTCTGCAGGGCCTCGAAACGTTGTCGTTGCGCGTACAACGGTCGTGCGACAACGCTTTGGCGTTGGCTAAATGGTTGGAAGAACATCCTCAGGTGGAAAGCGTCAACTATCCCGGCCTCACCGGCAGCACGTACCACCAACTGGCCAAAAAGTATTTGAAGAATGGCTTTGGTGCGGTGTTATCCTTTACCGTGAAGGGCACCAAAGAGAACGCTACCAAGTTGGTTGACCAATTGAAGTTGGTTAGCCACCTGGCCAACGTGGGCGATGCCAAAACGCTGATCATTCAACCCTCCGCGACTACGCACTCCCAGTTGACGGACGAAGAACAGATTTCGGCCGGTGTTTTACCGAACCTGCTGCGCGTGTCGCTGGGTATCGAGCACATTGAAGACATCAAAAGTGATTTTGAACAGGCATTTGCCAAAGTGTTTAAGGGCGAACTTGTAGCCTGATCGCATTGACATGACCAAATCGGACCATGTGTTTCACTATCCCGGTGAGTTCGAGCTGGAGTCGGGCGGGAAACTGCCCGGCTTCCAGCTTAAATACACCGTGCTGGGGCAGTTGAACGCACAGCGCAACAACGTGGTGTGGATTTGTCATGCGCTCACCGGCAACTCGGATGCCACCTCGTGGTGGAATGACTTCTTCACCGCGGGGAGCCCCTTCCCGTCCGACCGCTGGTGTATTGTGTGTGCCAATGTGTTGGGTGGCTGCTACGGTTCCACTGGTCCGCTGTCTGCAAATCCGGCAACGGGAAGCGGCTACTTTCATGACTTCCCGCTCATCACCAACCGCGATGTGGTGCGTGCCTTTGATCTGTTACGCCAACACCTGCGACTGGATAAGATTCATACGGTACTGGGTGGTTCGTTGGGTGGCCAGCAGGCATTGGAATGGGCAATCATACATCCGAACGTGTTTGAAAATCTGGTAGCCGTGGCCTGCAACGCCTTTCATTCTCCCTGGGGCATAGCGTTTAATGAGGCGCAGCGGCTCGCGATTGAAGCCGACAGCACCTGGAGAGAAAACGATACCCGGGCTGGATCCGAAGGTCTGAAAGCTGCCCGCGCCATGGCCATGATTTCGTACCGTACCTACGAAGGTTTTCGCTTGACGCAATCGGAAAAATCGAACGACCACCTGGATGATTACCGGGCCGCCTCCTACCAGCGCTACCAGGGTGAAAAACTGGCCAAGCGCTTCAATGCATTTACGTACTGGACCTTGACCAAAATGATGGATAGCCACCATGTGGGGCGTGGGCGCCCATCCACAGAATGGGCACTGAAACAAATCCGGGCTAAAACACTGGTGGTGGCGGTAGATAGCGATAATCTTTTTGTACCGGCCGAACAGGATGTACTGGCCCGTCATATACCGGGTGCCGTTTTGGAAACCATCTCGTCTGATTTTGGTCACGATGGGTTTCTGGTCGAGTTTAACCAATTAAAAAACGTAGTTCGAAAATTTTTACAGCAACAGCCAAAAGAATTGGCACTATGAAGAAGAAACTAAAACTGGGCGTATTTGGGTTTGGCTGTGTTGGCCAGGGGCTCTACCATGTACTTAGCGAAACGCACGGAGTGAAAGCCGAGATCAAAAAAATTGCCGTTAAAAATCGTGACAAGCAGCGAACATTGTCGGCCGAACTTTTTACGTTCGATCACCAGGAAATTTTGCAAGACCCCGAGATTGACGTGGTGGTCGAGTTGATTGACGATGCACGTGTGGCGTTTGATATTCTCCGGCAGGCGCTTCAAAACGGCAAACATGTTGTTACCGCCAACAAGCGAATGCTGGCGGAAAACCTGGAAGATATCTTTCAGCTTCAGCAGCAATATGATCGGTCCGTCTTGTACGAAGGGGCGGTGTGCGGCAGCATTCCGATTATTCGCAACCTGGAAGAGTACTACGACAACGATTTGCTCAACAGCATCGAAGGCATTTTTAACGGTTCCACCAATTTTATCCTAACCAAGGTGTTCGAGGAGCAGAAAAGCTATGAGGAAGCATTGAAGGGGGCCCAGGATCTCGGCTTTGCCGAAAGTGATCCATCGCTGGATGTTCAGGGTTTTGACCCCAAGTTCAAACTGACTATTGCACTGGCCCACACCTTCGGCCTGTTCATTAAACCCGAGAATATTATCAATCTCGGTATCGATAAAATCTCATCGGTTGATCTGAAGTTTGCCCGTGAAAATGGCCTTACAATCAAATTGATCGCACGGGCCGTGCGCCAGGGTGAACAGGTGTTTGCCTTTGTGGCACCTCAGTACGTGCCGGCCCAGCATTTTTTGGCCCCCATTCGAAATGAATTTAACGCAGTGGTCGTTAACGGTGCGTTTGCCGAGAATCAGATTTTTGTTGGCAAGGGCGCAGGTAGCTACCCCACGGGGTCAGCCGTCTTGTCCGATATCTCCGCCCTCACCTTTGACTATCGGTACGAGTACAAAAAAAGACAACAGGGCGACCGAAATTCGTTCTCCAATAATGCCTTGATTGAGGTGATTGTAAGCTACCCGGAATCCTCCCCCCTTTTGCCGCAGGATTTCGAAGACTTCAAGGGCGGCTACCGTGGCTTTGGCTATCAAAACATGCGCGGCACCATTACGCTGGCGCGGCTGGCTGAATGGGGTCAGCGGCCCGGCCTCAGCGTGATTCTCGCCCCGGATGCCCGGCCGGTCGCCCAATCCGGCCTACCCGTTAAGGATCTGCTCTACGCGTAGCCGAAGCCGCGGCATTCCAACCTTAGAAAGGCCTTAAACAAAGGCCTTTTTTATTTGGGGAAATGTTCGTTTTTGGGCCCTATGGCTATATTTGTGGTGATTAAAAGACGAGTATGCTCATTCTTACCTCCATCGTTGCGTTTACAGCGGTTATTCTGCTGTTGGTGGCGCTCCTGATATTCGCTCAGAAAAAATTAGTGCAGTCTGGACCCGTTAAGATCTTGATCAACGGGGAAAAGATGATAACCGTGTCGGCTGGCAGTTCGCTTTTGTCCACCCTGGCCAATGAAAAGATCTTTTTGCCCTCGGCTTGCGGTGGCGGTGGCACCTGTGCCATGTGCAAGTGTGTGGTGGAGTCGGGCGGGGGTGATGTGTTGCCTACCGAAGTAGGTCACCTGAGCCGCAAGGAACAGAAGGACCATGTTCGGCTGGGTTGCCAGGTTAAGGTTAAGCAGGATCTCAACATCCGAATCCCCGAAGAAATATTCGGAATCAAGAAGTGGGAATGCGAAGTGGTTTCAAATTACAATGTATCGACTTTCATTAAGGAGTTTGTGGTAAAACTGCCGCCCGGTGAAACATTGAAGTTTGAGGCGGGGGGTTACATCCAAATCGATGTACCGGCCACTACCGTTGATTTCAAAACGATGGACATTACGCCCCATCCGGAGTTAGGTCACAAGCAGGATGTGTTCAAGTCCGATTGGGATAAGTTCAAGCTGTGGGATCTGAAGATGAAAAATGATGAGCCCATTTTCAGGGCGTACTCCATGGCCAACCACCCGGCCGAGGGCAACATCATCATGCTGAACATACGTATCGCCACACCCCCGTGGGATCGCGCCAATAACAAGTGGATGGATGTGAATCCCGGCATTTGTTCATCCTATGTGTTTTCACGCAAGCCTGGCGATAAGGTGACCATTTCTGGCCCTTACGGTGAGTTCCATATCAACAAGACGCAGCGCGAAATGATTTATATTGGTGGCGGAGCAGGCATGGCCCCGCTTCGAGCGCAGATTTTCCACCTCTTCCATACTGAGAAGACAAACCGGAAGGTATCGTACTGGTACGGTGGTCGTTCAAAGAAGGAATTGTTTTATGTGGAACACTTCCGCGAAATCGAAAAGCAATTCCCGAATTTTCAATTCAACATTGGATTATCGGAGCCGCTGCCGGAAGACAACTGGAAGGTGAAAAAGAGCCTTGATGACAAAGATGCAGACGGTTACATCGGCTTTATCCACAAGTGCTTGTACGATAACTATCTGGGCAGTCACGCGGCACCGGAGGATGTAGAATTCTACCTCTGCGGTCCGCCTCTGATGAATGCGGCCGTGTTGAAAATGCTCGATGAAATGGGTATTCCAAAAGAAAATATTCGCTTTGACGATTTTGGAGGCTAAACGAAAGTCAAAAGATTAAAAAAGGGGTGCCGGTGAGTGGGCACCTTTTTTTATTTACTAACTTTAATTCGCAAATGGCGTTTCGATGACTTGAGGCGACCATTTATTACGCCATATCCATATGAAGACATCCCTTGACCCCTATCCCGAGTTTAAGACGGTGCTTGAACTTGTTAAGAGGCTGTCGAAGGACGAAAAAATCAAGCTTTCTAAAGAATTGGAAAAGGAACTGCTCGACATTCAGTTCACCCGGCTGCTTCGAATATTTAAAACCAACGAGCTGAGCGAGAAAGATATTACTACAGCAACTGAGTCGGTTCGCGCATCAATTTATGGCCGATCCAAATCCAATTAGAGTCATTATTGACACGAACCTTTGGATCAGTTTTTTGATCGGCAAGGAACTAGCACCGTTGAAAAACCTTATTGTTGAGGGGAAAATCAAGCTCATCATCACTCCGCAATTGATTGACGAAATAACCGATGTGACCAGTCGCGCCAAATTCCGGAAGTATTTCCCAAAGTCACGCGTGGCCGAGCTGATCGAACTCCTTCAGCATGTGAGCGAAAGTTTCAACGTTGACGATGTGCCGGCTGCAGGGCCGGACCCAAAAGATGACTTTTTGTTTGCACTGGCCAAGATATCTCATGCCGATTTCCTGGTCACGGGTGACAAGCCTTTGCTGGAGATGAAAACATTCAGCCAAACTCAAATTGTAACGTCAAGGCAGTTTATCGATAAATTCCGTTGATATGGACCTCACACTTTTCTTCTCCCCGGTTGACGAAGGGTTGTATTCCGGCATTACAAGTTCTTCCTCCCTGGCTAAAAACATTCGTGTTTTTGGCGAAAAAATGCCCGACTTTAAGGGTGCCCACATTGCCATTTTCGGCTTTAACGAAACCCGCGGGGCAGGCCACCACCCGGGGCACCTATCCGGCCCGGACGAGGTGCGCAAAAAATTGTACCAACTCAAACGAGGATCCGGAGCCTACCGCATTGTCGATCTCGGTAATTTAAATGCCGGCATTGATCTGGAAGAATCGTACGTGCGGCTGAGCGAGGTATGCCGGATTTTGATGGAACAAAATGTATTGCCGCTCATCATCGGAGGCACCCAAGACCTGGACTATGGTCAATACTGGGCGTACGAACGCCTGGAGAAGATGGTGAGCATCCTCAACGTGGATGCCTTTCTGGATTTGGATGACAAGCACACCAGCACGGCCGACCGGAAGCACATTCACAAGATCCTGCTCCACGAGCCCAACTATCTGCACAGTTACATTCACCTCGCCTATCAGAGTTACTTAATTGATCCGGCTTCCATCGCTATTCTGGAGAAACTCTATTTCGAGGCCTTTCGCATCGGGCAAATGCGCCACAACTTCACCGAAATAGAGCCCACTATCCGGCAGGCCGACATGCTGACCTTTGACCTGGCGTCAATTAAGTCAGCCGATGCACCCGGCAGTGAGCATGCGCAGCCCTTTGGTCTTACCGGAGAAGAGGCGTGCCAGATCTGCTGGTATGCCGGTTTAAATGAAAAGTTAAGTTCGGCCGGATTCTACGGGTACAGCGCTGACTTCGATGACGAGCATCGAAAGACGGCTTCCGTAACTGCGACCATGATCTGGTACTTCATCGAAGGATTTTATCAGCGCAAGCATGAGCTTAACTTCCGCAGCAATGACTTCATCAAATACGTGGTAGCCATGCCGCAAGAACCCGAAACGCTCACGTTTTACAAAAGCAAGCTTACCGAAAAATGGTGGATGGAGATTGTGCCTCCTCACGCCCAGCAGTACGGGCGTAATAGCATGGTTCCCTGCAGCTACAACGACTACCAGCAGGCCACATCCGGTGAACTTCCTGAGCGCTACCTGACCGCCATTGCGAAATTATGAACAAGGTAATCCTAACGCTGATTTTTGCCCTCCTGATGGCCGGGTGTTCCGGCACCCTCTCCGATCCTCAACAGATCGTAGATCGTGCCATTCAAATGGCTGGAGGCAATACGTACACGAACTCAACCATTGAATTTGATTTTCGCAACCGGCACTACAAAGCCACGCGGCAAGGCGGGGTATTTTCCTACGAGCGAATCTTCCGCGATTCCATCAATACCATTCACGACTACGTAACCAATGACGGGTTCAGGCGCGAAATCAACGGGTCGCTGGCTGTCGTGCCCGATTCCATGCAGACGCGATATGCCAGTTCTACCAATTCCGTCATCTATTTTGCGCTGCTGCCTTATGGATTGAATGATGCTGCCGTCCAGAAAGAATTTGTTGGCCTGGCTACCGTTGAGGGAAACCCCTATTTCAAAGTACGGGTAACTTTTGACCAGCAAGGCGGTGGAGAGGATTTTAATGATGTGTATTTCTACTGGTTTGATCCGGAGACGTTTGAACTGGCGTACCTCGCCTACTCCTTCGAAGAAAAAGATGAAACCAGCTTTCGTTTTCGAAAAGCCCTGAACCCACAAGTCGTTGGCGGCATCCGCTTCGTTGATTACGTTAATTATCAACCCCTCGATCGATCCCAAACGGTAGACCAGGCCGATGAGCTCTTCAACTCTGGCAAACTCAGCGAGCTGAGCCGTATTGAATTGAAAAACATCAGCGTGAAGTAAGCCGCTTCCGGATGCTGAGCGCGGCCACTGCGGCCGTCACCAACCCGGTAACCAATCCATTGATCCACTCAACGGGGGCAACACCTGTCACGGCTTGCCATGATTTGAGTATGCCGGTTAAACCAATCCGCGTAACGGCCATCATCACGATCAACAAAATGAGATTATACCCCCATGAGGGTTGTGCCGAACGCGAAACCAATCGGGGGTCATTGATCAGAAATATCAACAAGCCGGTGAGCAGGGGAAGAAGTAGCCCATTCAATGCCTGAACCACCACAATGATCGGGATGGGGGCTCGCCCGCTGAGACCAAAGACAAACCCTGTGGCCAGCACGAAAAACCCCAGTGCTTTTACGGCATACCGGTTACGCCATCCAAAAACAGTTTCAGCCACCACCTGCGCGGCAAACGGAGAGGTAACGGCAGATGAAAATCCTGCAGCAAACAACCCCAGTCCAAACAGAATAGCCCCCCAGGTGCCCACCCGCTCCCGAAAAACTTCGGCCACGAGTTGAAACGAATCGAACCCGGGCAGTAATGTGCCCGCCAGTAAAATCCAACCCGTAATGGCCCCGCCTATGACTACAGAAACGGACAGGCCGGCTCGCATCAGGGATAACGTTTGGCCTTTGCTGATGCCTGACCCCAGAAAGATATTGTAGGGGACAATGGTGGTGCCCACCAATCCGAGGGCCAGCAATTCGGACCCGGCAGGAACCCGAACCTGCCCGACTGCGTGAACAATATCACCTACGGGATGCGGTGTTTTAGACGACAAGAACAAGAAGGCAATGCCCATCAGCCCAACCAGGCCTGTCATCAGCCAACCCATGAGGCTTCGCACACTTGACCAGAGAATGGCCCCCGCCAAAAAGACGACCACTACGGCAAGCAAAGCGCGCGATGCCGGTAACATCAGTTCGAGCCCGCTGATGGCACCCAGGATGTTGCCCGCCTCATACGCGGCACACCCCAGCACTACCGAGCCACCGGTAATCCATTTAATGCCGGAGGCTGCCGGGCCCAATCGTTGTTGAATGGCTTCGCCTAACGTTAGACCTGTATCAATCACGAGCCGGGCCGACACTTCTTGTAAAACAATGCAGGCCAACGTAGCGAAAACCACTGCCCAGAGTAAATCAAGTTGATGGTTGGCTCCGGCCGACAATGCCGTAGTAATGGTACCCGGGCCGATGAATGCAGCCGAGATCACCGACCACACAATAACGCTGCCCAGCGTAGTGGGCGCCTTGGCCTTCATCATTTTGAAAGGTACCAAATTGCCCCACGTAGTAAAATCGTAAATTGCCGCATGGCGAATATCGTGGCGCTGGTTGGCCGCCCTAATGTTGGAAAGTCCACTTTGTTTAATCGTCTGGTAGAACAGCGCCAGGCTATTATTGATGATATGCCGGGGGTTACCCGCGACCGGCACTATGGCTATGCCGAATGGACCGGCAAGTTCTTCACCGTAATTGACACGGGCGGATATATCACCGGATCGGATGATAAGTTCGAGAAAGAAATCCGCAGACAGGTAGAAATGGCCCTGGATGAATGTACGGTGGTGGTATTCATGGTGGATGCCCGCGATGGTCTTACCGGCTACGATAAGGAGTTCGCCAACATAGTGCGCAGGAGTGAGAAGCCGGTTTTTGTAGCGGCCAACAAAGCCGATACTCCGGATAAAGCAACGCTTGCAGCCGAGTTTTATGAATTGGGGCTGGGCGATGTGTACCCGGTTTCAGCTGAAACCGGTTCTGGCACGGGTGAACTATTGGATGCGGTGATTGCCAGTTTTCCGTCCGAAGGCGTTGAAGATCCGGATGCCGGTATACCCCGTATCGCTATCCTGGGAAGGCCAAATGTGGGGAAGTCATCACTGCTGAATGTCTTACTCGGCCAGGAGCGCAGCATCGTGACCGATGAGGCCGGGACAACGCGCGATGCCATTCACAGCCGGTATAAGATGTATGGCAACGACTTTATCTTGATCGACACAGCCGGTATCCGGAAAAAGTCCAAAGTTCATGCCGATATTGAGTTTTACTCCGTTTTAAGGTCGCTGAAAGCACTTGAGGAGTGTGATGTGTGCATTTATGTAATTGATGCTACACGTGGTTTAGAATCCCAGGATGTGAGCCTGATTGCCTTGGCCCAAAAGCAGGGCAAAGGCCTGGTGCTGATGATGAACAAGTGGGACCTCGTGGCGAAGGATTCGAAAACCGCGGATAAGATCAAGAAAGAGATTGGTGAAAAGCTCGCCCCGATCGACTACCTGCCGGTGATTTTTGCTTCCGCATTGGAAAAGCAGCGGATTTTTCAGGTGATTGAAAAGGCTGTTCAGGTGTACGAATGCAAATCGAAGAGAATTGCAACATCCGCCTTGAATGATGCCCTGCTACCCGAGATTGCGCATTACCCGCCACCGGCAGTAAAAGGCAAGCTGATCCAGATCAAATACATTACGCAGTTGCCGGGCAAATCGCCAACGATTGCATTCTTTTGCAACCTGCCGCAATATGTTCAGGAACCCTACGAGCGTTTTCTCGAAAATAAGTTGCGCGACAAGTTCGATTTTGAAGGAGTTCCACTGCGTTTGGTGTTCCGGAAGAAATAAAATTGCGGCCAGTGTGCCTAATGGCCAATCGGTAGGGTCGAAATTCACCCTGAAAACAAACAAAACATAAAAATTTGCGTTTTTTTGGCTAAAAAACAACCTTTACCCTTATCTTTGCACCCGAATTTTTAAAACCTGTAAACGACTATGAAAAAAGTACTTGCTTTTGTGATGGTATGTGGCCTGGCTGCTGCTTTCGTTGCCTGTGGTGGTAAGAAAGCTGAAGAAGCTGCCGCTGCTGCTGACTCTACTGTAAATGCAGTAGTTGATTCAGCTGCTGCTGTAGTAGACAGCGCTGCCGCTGCTGTTGATTCTGCTGCTTCCTTAGTGAAGTAATCAGAAATCACCAAACATTCCCGGGAAGGCTTTAGGTGACTAAAGCCTTTTTTATTTTTGCTGGCTTGAGTGCCTTCTCCATTCTTCAGCAGCATGTGCCGGCCCCGGCCCTGGCGTATTGTCTTCACCTGCATGAACGGTACCCCTTTCGGCTCAAGTTGCGGCAGAAGCGACAAACCAAGGTGGGCGACTTTTCCTTCAGGCCGGGCCGCCCGTTGCAAATCACCCTCAATCGCGATCTTCATCCGTTTCTCTTCCTGATGACCTACGTTCACGAGGTTGCCCATGTGGCGGTTCACCTGCAGTTTGGGCCGCGCACGGAACCACACGGGGTAAGGTGGAAGAAGATGTTTCAGGACCTGATGGCTCCTCTGCTGCGCGAGGAGGTGTTTTCGGCCGAAGTTTTGACGGCCTTGCAGAAGCACATGATCAACCCAAAGGCATCAACATTTGCCGATAGTAAACTCGTTAATGCTCTGCGGCAGGCCGACAGCCGCACCCACCACGATGTACAGGTCTCCGCCTTGCCGGAGGGTGCCTTGTTTCGGTTGAACGGCCGGTGGTTTCGAAAGGGGGTAAGTAAACGTACGCGTGCGGTGTGCCAGGAAGTAGGCAGGCGCAGCCGATACCTGGTGCCGCTGGATGCCGTGATTGAGGAGGTTCAGCTATCGCTGCTCTAGGTCAGCCGCGATGAGCTTCCAACACCTGACGAACGCTTCCGTGTAATGCCAGAAGGCGTTCGGCTTCCGCTTCATCAACCTGAAGTTCCTGCATCAGCATTCGTACACCGCGATTCACCAGTTTCTGATTCGTCAGTTGCATATCCACCATCCGGTTTCCTTTTACCCGGCCCAGTTGAATCATGGTGGCAGTCGAAATCATATTCAGCACCATCTTTTGGGCCGTGCCCGCTTTCATGCGTGTGCTGCCCGTAACAAACTCAGGGCCTACAACTACTTCAATTGGAAACTGAGCTACCTGGGCAAGTTCGCTGCCGGTATTGCAGGTGATGCAACCGGTGACCAAACCGTGTTCTCTGGCCATCCGAAGCCCGCCAATGACATAGGGTGTCCGCCCGGAGGCAGCAATGCCAATGAGCACGTCAGCGCTTGATATCTGGAGGGCTTCCAAATCACGCCAGGCCTGGTTTGGGTCATCCTCTGCCTTTTCAACAGCTTTACGAATGGCGGCATCGCCACCGGCAATCAGGCCGATTACTTTGCCTTGGGGCAACCCATAGGTGGGTGGTATCTCCGAAGCATCGAGAATGCCCAGCCGGCCGCTAGTGCCCGCCCCAATGTAAAACAACCGGCCACCCGCTTTCATCTTGATTACGATCTGCAAAACCAAATCCTCCATGGCCGGAATGGCCTTCTGAACGGCATGCGCCACGTGTTGATCTTCACGATTGATGTTGACCAGCAGGTCGCGCAAGGTCATGCGCTCCAGATCATCATAGTACGAGGCTGACTCCGTTACAGACATTAGGACTCCACATCTTTTTGGTGATACAACGCGAGGCCGGCTATAGGCCCCTCAGAAATTACTTTTACTTGAATGTGCCTATCCTGACCAACCTGCCTGACCAGATCGCTAAAGTAAAAAGCAACGGAGCCGGTAAAGTGTACGGGATAATTCGAGTACATATCATACTTCATCACATTATTCTCGAAGAAATCAGAAAAGGCCCGATACACCAATTGATAGCAATACGGCTCTTTCAGGTGTTGGAAGATAAACTTCATGAAGCTGGCCAGGAATGCCCCTGGGCGTTCCTGCTGGTAAACTTTTTCCAATACCTCCTCGCGGGTAAACGGATACCGGGCTTTGAATTGGGCCGCCAGATTGGCCGGAAGGTTGCCGCGGAAGTAATCAAAAATCAGTCGTTTACCGACATACGTTCCTGAACCTTCATCGGCCAGAATCCACCCCAGATTGGCTACTTGTTCAATTATCTTTTCGCCATTGTACAAGCACGAGTTGGACCCCGTACCCAGTATGCAGGCGATCCCCGGTGAACGCCCACACAGCGCACGGGCAGCCGCTAATAGATCCCAGTGAACCTCCACTTTTGAACCTGGAAAGTAGTGCAGAAAAATATCCCGGATGAGTTGTTGATTTTTTTCAGACGATACACCCGTGCCATAGTAAAAAACTTTGTTTACCGGCTCTTTGACCATGGGCACAAGTTGACCGGTCAGAATGTTCTGCAAATCTTCAGGTTGCTGATAATACGGATTAAATCCGGCCGTGTGCGCCTGTTCGATAGGCGCGTTTTTTCTCAACAATCGCCATTCAATTTTTGAACCACCGCTGTCAGCAATTAAGACCATCTATTTCCGCGGTTGGAGTGATTGGTTCCACTCATACACTTTGTCAGAAATCTCGATTAGCAGTTCCGGGTTTTTCTCTAACGCATTACCGACCACAATCATATCGGCCCCGGCCGTAAGCGCCTTGGTTGCTTTGGCTGCGGTGTTAATGCCCCCGCCCACAATCAGTGGCACTCTAACTGCCTGACGCACGGCACTTATCATCTTGGCACTGATCTCGCGTTCCGCACCGCTGCCGGCATCCAGGTAAATGAGTTTTAGCCCTAGCATTTCACCCGCCATGGCGGTGCAGACCGCCAGCGAATACTTATCCTCAGGTATAGGCATTGTGTTGCTGATGTAAGCAGCCGAGGTAATCTTGCCTGAATTGATTAGCAGGTAACCTGTCGGCAGCACTTCCAGCCGGCTATTCCGAATGATCGGGGCAGCCGCCACATGCTGACCAATCAACAAATCGGGGTTGCGGCCAGAGATCAAAGACAAAAACAAAATCGCGTCAGCCTGTGCATCAAGCTGGAGGGAATTACCAGGAAACAACACCACCGGAATACTGACCTGGCTCTTGATAAAACGGATTACCTCGCTGAGATTCGTAGTGATCATGAGACTGCCCCCCACAAAAAGATAGTCAACACAATTTTCGCTCGCAAGCCGTATGAGAGGTGTCAGCCGACTGGTATCCTCAACCTTATCCGGGTCAATGAGCACAGCTAGGCTCTTGCGGCCTTGCTCCACGTGGGCATACCACTGATCAAGAATATTCATGTTTTTCTTTTCTCGATTGTAAATGTTCGGCAAGTATCTCCTTTGCCAGCGCCAACAGCATAACCGTGCCCTGGCTCATCACCTGTGTGCCTACTTTTGAAAGGAAAGACGGGGGCTGATCGGGTTCCTCAAGTTCCACCTCCGCTGATACCCTATCCGCCTGCTGCTTTTTCGGTTTGGTCTTTTTCTTTTTACCTGAAAATTGGGTGAATAGGAAATACGACAAAGCAAGAGCTCCGCCAATGACCAGCGCATTCTTCACCACGCGTTCGGTGCGATCAGAAAATTCGCCTACTTCACGATCAAGCTCGCGCTTATGCCGCTCGCTCTCCTCAATCAAGCGCTTCTTCTCCGGATCCTGTATTTCCAGTAGTTCCATACGACTTATCTTTTTCCTGAATTATGCGCTCTCTGACAGCGCGTTCAATACGTGCATCAATCGGTTTCTTGAGAATGATGAACAGCAAAAACAACAAAAGGTAAACGCCCCCCAAGACAAAGTAACCGGTGGCGGTCTGGCCGAGATAGGCATTTAGCCACTGTGCTACTCCTATGCTCAGGAATAGCAATAACATTAGCCCAAACAAGACCAGGAACACAAGCACAACGAGGTGCGCGATGGCCCGGGCTACTTCCTCCTTGATTTCCAGCTTAAAGAGCTCCAGGCGTGTTTCAACGTAACCCGTGAAATGGCGGATAAGGTTATCCAGCCTCAGGAACTTGAAAATTGACTCTTTTATGCCGTCCATGAGGATGCAATATACATAAACTTGGTGTGGGTTTTCAGGGTTTTTTAATCTCTGTCAGCCATTCCCGCTCAGTCACCCGGCTATTGTGCAGGGTCTCGTGCTGGACAATGAGATTTTCCCGGCTTGCTATGAAAACCCGCGAAACCACAGAATCAGCCGGCTGGGGGACATAACGCTTTTCAAAAACAAAAACCGAATCAAATTGAACGCCTGATGCCCCCTTCAATCCGGTTTCAATGGCTGTGATACACATGCGGTATCGACCTTGGGGATCCGCGCCTTCACGGCAAAATCCCACCGATTGAAACTCATATATCTCATTATTCAGAATCAACAAATCACTCTTCCGGTAGGCCGTTACGGTTTGCCGGAGTTGCTGGCGGGCCGCTTCGTCATATATTGACCAGGTATTCAGTTGTTCATTTTTATAGGCCCGGATGGTAATTCGGTAGTCACTCGTGCGCCCGTTGACCAGGTTTTCCTTCCGGTAAAGGATCTCGGTTACCGTTGCGCGATCTTTGTTAAGGTAGATGAGCGAAAAAGGAACGAAAAAAAATGTAACCAACAGGTACAGAAACCCGGCCAACCGATACCGAAGTGTTAACCGCCCCAGCCGGGTGGCCAGTTCGATCGGAATCTCCCGCAAGAACGGCATGGAAAAAAGCGTAACCCCAAAAAGGTTGAACAGGAAATGCGCTATGGCTATGCTAATGGCTGCGTTGGAGTTAAAAACAGCCGCAATGAACGCAGTAATGGTAGTACCCATATTGGCTCCCAAAATGAACGGCACCGCCTTCCTCAACTTCACAATCTTTTTGGCTACCAACGGAACGACCAGCGAAGTAGTCACGGTGCTGGACCTGATCAACGCGGTGATCACCAAGCCCCATAAAAACGAAACCAGGCTCCAGTTGAAAAAGAAACGCTCCACGTTGCCATGCTGATCAAGACCTAAGATGTCAGTCAACACTCTTCGAAAAAACACGATAGATCCAAAAAGCAAAGCGATGGATAGTGTTACCAACACAAACCCGCTTGGGATTTCCGCCAGAAGAAAATCAATGATGGGATTAACACCTCCCCCAAGGAGCCGGAAGTCGCCTGTAACCGGCCCCAAGGGTTCATCAAAAAGTTGAACAGCCAAAAACTGTGACAACTTCGAGAGCAGGCCAAAGTAATACTCCAGCGGAAACAGAACAACAACGGTTAGAATGTTGAAAAAATCGTGGTAGGTGCCTGCGGCCACCGCTCTCCTGAATTCCTTTCGTTTGTTGATAAAGCCCAGGGAAACAATAGTGCTCGTAATTGTAGTGCCAACATTGGCGCCCATGATAATCGGAATGGCGCTTTGCAATGGAAGCGACCCCGAGGCCACAAGGGCCACCACGCTGGTTGTCACCGCTGAGCTGCTTTGTAACAGTGCAGCCGTAAGTAACCCGATAAACAAAGCAGTAAAGGGATTGGAGGTGGCCAACAAAATGTTTTCAGCGGCTTCATTACCCAGAAGCTGGAGAGAGGAGATGAGCAGGTCAAGCGCAAAGAAAAAAGCAAGCAGCGCTAATACGATGAAGGCCGTGTTCTTGGCAACCATCCGCCAATTCGGGCGGCTTGAAATCGGGGGTTGTATCCGGCCTTCCGTCATGTCAGTAAAGATAGTGAGGCCGGGCTCAGATCAAACAATTAAGCCGGTTGGCCAAGCTCCTGAATCGCCATCCAGGCCATGAGCCCCGGGCCCAGGTGAAGGGCCGCCTCGTCAATATCGAAAGTAGGCGTATGAACATAGGACGTTATGCCCCGAGCCGCATTACCCGTACCCAGCCGGTAGAAACAAGCGGGCACCACGTGCGAGTAGTAAGCGAAATCCTCGGATCCTAACGTAACTTCCAAATCCACCACATTTGATTCGCCCACATACTGAACTGCGGCCTGCCGCATTCGCCTGGTTAACGTGGCATCGTTTTCCAGGTATGGATAGCCGCGCGAAATCCTGACTTCACAACGGCCGCCCATGCCCTCGGCCACACCCTGCGCCAGCTTGGAAATTCTTTCCAATGCCGTTTCTCGCCAGACTTCGTTAAGCGCCCGGAACGTGCCAGCCATAGTTACTTCTTCCGGTACAATATTCGTGGCGCCCTGAGCCACCACCTTTCCAAAATTCAGCGTGGTCGGCTGGCGCGGATCTGCCTGCCGGCTTACGACCTGCTGCAAGGCCACGATAATGTTGGCGGCTATCACTACCGGGTCAACCACCAGATGTGGTGCTCCGGCATGGCCACCCTTGCCGATTACGCGCAGGTAGATTTCATCGGAACTCGCCATGTACATACCCTCACGAAAACCCACCTGACCGACCGGAATCAGCGGCATCACATGCTGCCCTAAAATGGAAACAGGTTGAGGGTTTGCCAGCACTCCCTCTTTGATCATGAGGGAAGCTCCGCCCGGGTTCTTCTCCTCCCCCGGCTGAAAAATCAGTCGTACGGTTCCGGCAAACTCATTTCGCATGCGTGCCAGAATACCGGCCGTAGCAAGCAGCGAGGATGTGTGCACATCATGACCACACGCATGCATGACACCCGGTACGGTTGATCGATAAGACACATTATTTTTCTCCTGTATGGGCAAGGCATCCAAATCCGCGCGAAGCGCTACGGTTTTGCCCGGTTTATGTCCGGTCACTTCGCTTACCACACCGGTAGATGCGAGTCGCCTGGTGGGCAGGCCCAACCGGGTCAGGTGCTGTTCAACGAGAGCGGCTGTGGCATGTTCCTGATACGAAAGCTCGGGGTTGGCATGCAGGTGTCTTCGCACCTGGATCGTCTCAGGCGCAAGTTCATCTGACAGTCTCTTGATTTGATCAACGAGCGCCATTCGTTATCGCATGGGTATTTTCTCGGGTACCAAAATGGCTGTTGGCAGAAATCTTCGCAGCCGGTATAAATCCTTTTCCGCTTCCAACCGGGTGAAGTAGGCCCCGGCCGTGAGCCGAAACTTGGGTTGATTGTATTGTAACGTAGTCACAAAGTCAGGTAACTCGGTGGTTACCTTCTTCTTCGTTTCCATAGCCGACTCCCGGCTTGAGCCCGAATACAGCAGGATCGTATATCCATCCAGAAATTTCCGTGTCAGGTTAAAGCGGTTAATGCTGTCCAGCACAAGGTTTACCTTTTCATTTACGGTAAACTTTGGCGCGCCCCACACTTCCGGCAGAGCCGGACCGACCGAGGCGCGGGGCGTATCTAACGGGGGCCAGAAACGGGGCCGAAACACACTCAAATCCTCGTAATACCGCGAGCTGTTGCGTTGCGCCTGTGCGCAGGAGGCACCCATAAGGGTTAAAAGGGTCAAGAAAACCAGCCGCATGGTACCAAGGTAACCAAATTCCAAGCCATTTTAGGAGATCACAATGCAGCGCCCCGCACGAATATCCTCTTCAACCTTCTTGTACTTCACGTCCTTTTCTACTCGGCCATCAGAATACTGTACCGTCACCCGGTCATTTCGACCTGCAATTTTCTCCGAATGGACCGGCATCACTTTCTCCCGCGGTGGTTGCTGCGTGGCGTTGGGCTCCCCCTGGCCACCCGAAAGCAACGAGCGCGACTCTTCTTTTTGCTCGCTTAATTTCTGCCTTCGCTGGCTTCGGGCTTCCTGAACTTCATCGGCTTGCTGAACCGGAATCTCCGCCTTCAACAGGAAGGAAGTTGTCTCTTCGTTGACACGGGCGATAAAGCGTTTGAACGCCTCAAAACCTTCAAACTTATAGATCAGCAAGGGGTCCTTCTGTTCGTAAACCGCGTTTTGCACGGATTGCTTCAGATCATCCATATCGCGCAGGTGCTCTTTCCACTGCTGATCGATGATGACCAGCGTAATCATCTTCTCCATGGCCGTAATCAGCTCGCGATTCCGCGTCTCCACACATTTCTTCAGGCTGGCCGCAACACCGATTTGCTTGCCTCCATCCGTAAACGGCACCAGAATGTTCTCGATGGTGGCTCCCCGGCTTCGGAAAATATCCTGAACTACGGGCAACGACTTATCCGCTATTTGTTTGTTTTTGTTGTTGTAGTGCTGGAGCGCCTGATGGTAGAGTTTATCAGACAATACGGCCTGATCGGTCTTGGCGAATTCTTCGACCGAAATAGGAAAGTCAAAGCCCAACGTACTGAGGACCGCAAACTTGAAATTCTCCACACTCTCGGCTGCTTTGGCGTTCGCCACGATATCTTCGCAGGTATCGTTCAGCATGGTGAGGATATCCAGTTGCAGGCGCTCGCCAAACAACGCATTCTTCCTGCGCTTGTAAATCACCTCGCGCTGCGAATTCATCACGTTGTCATACTCCAACAGGCGCTTGCGGATACCGAAGTTGTTTTCCTCCACCTTTTTCTGGGCTCGTTCGATCGAAGCTGTCACCATCGAATGCTGAATCACCTCTCCCTCCTTCAATCCGAGGCGGTCCATAATGCGGGCAATTCGCTCGGGCATGAACATTCGCATGAGGTTATCCTCCAACGACACGTAGAATTGAGAAGTACCCGGATCGCCCTGACGGCCGGAGCGGCCTCTCAACTGCCGGTCGACCCGCCTGGATTCGTGTCTTTCGGTACCAATGATCGCGAGGCCACCCGCTGCCCGCGACTCGGGGGTTAGTTTAATATCCGTTCCGCGGCCGGCCATATTCGTGGCGATGGTTACGGTGCCCGGCTTACCCGCTTCAGCTACAATCTCGGCTTCGCGCTGGTGTTGCTTGGCATTGAGCACATTGTGTTTGATCTTCCGCAGTTGAAGCATACGGCTGAGCAATTCCGAAATTTCGACCGAGGTGGTACCGACCAGCACCGGACGGCCCTGCTGCGTAAGTTTTACAATTTCCTCAACAACGGCATTGAATTTCTCCCGAATGGTCTTATACACCATGTCGTCACCATCTTTGCGCGTTACCGGGCGGTTGGTGGGAATTACCACCACGTCCAGTTTATAAATATCCCAGAATTCACCCGCTTCCGTCTCCGCAGTTCCCGTCATGCCGGCCAGCTTGTGGTACATGCGGAAATAATTCTGGAGTGTGATCGTGGCATACGTTTGAGTGGCGTCCTCCACCTTCACGTTTTCTTTGGCTTCAATGGCCTGGTGCAGTCCATCGGAATAACGTCTGCCGTCCAGCACACGACCCGTTTGTTCATCCACAATTTTCACCTTGCCGTCTACGATAATGTATTCGGTGTCGCGTTCAAACAGGGTATACGCTTTCAAGAGTTGATTCACACTGTGGATCCGCTGCGATTTAGTCGTGTATTCGCGGATCAGCTCTTCTTTTCGGGCCAGGCGGCCACCGGCATCTACCGACAGATCTTTTTCAATCTTATTCAGTTCCACGCCAATGTCCGGCAAAATGAAGAAGCGCGGGTCTTCGCCTTCGCCCGTAATCAGATCAATACCCTTGTCGGTCAGCTCCACGCTGTTGTCTTTCTCATCGATGACAAACAACAGGGGTTCATCTGCCTTCGGCATTTCCTTCTTATTGTCGGCCAGGTAGAAATTCTCGGTCTTCTGCAGAATGGCCCGCATGCCGGTTTCGCTTAGAAACTTAATCAACGGTTTGTGCTTCGGCATGGAGCGGTGGGCGCGAAACAGGGCAAGTCCGCCATCCTTTTCATTACCTTCACCGATGAGCTTTTTGGCGTCATTCAGATATTGATTCACCAGTTTTTTCTGTGCCTCCACCACTTTGAAAATGCGGGGTTTGAGATCATAAAACTCATGCTCATCGCCCCGCGGAATCGGACCGGAAATAATCAACGGAGTTCGCGCCTCATCAATCAATACCGAGTCAACTTCATCGACCATGGCGTAGTGATGGCCGCGTTGCACGAGCTCACCGGTTTCCCGCGCCATGTTATCGCGGAGGTAGTCGAAGCCAAACTCGTTGTTGGTACCGTAGGTGATATCCGCCTGGTAGGCATTTCTGCGCACCAGCGTATTGGGTTCGTGTTTATCAATGCAATCGACTTCCAGACCGTGGAACTGGAACAGCGGACCCATCCATTCACTGTCGCGCCTGGCCAGGTAATCGTTTACCGTAACGATGTGAACGCCTCGCTTCGCCAAGGCATTAAGAAAAGCAGGAAACGTAGCGACCAGTGTTTTACCCTCGCCCGTGGCCATCTCGGCAATGTTACCTTCATGCAGGGCAATGCCACCGATGATTTGTACATCGTAGTGCAGCATATCCCATTTGATTTTGTTTCCGGCTGCCACCCACTCGTTATACCAACGGGCTTTGTCGCCATCAATCTTGACGTGCTCATGGCGGGCGGCCTGCAAACGGTCAAACTCGGTGGCGGTCACTTCGATGTAGTCATTCTCCTTGAATCTCCGGGCCGTATCGCGCACAATGGCAAACGCCTGCGGAAGCACCTGTATGAGAACTTTCTCAAGCTCTTTATTTCGTTCACCCTCAAGCTTGTCGATCTGACCAAAGAGTTCCTCTTTGTCGCTCAGCTCCATTTCCGGATTGGCCGCAATCTGCTGATGCAGGCCCGCCAACTGATCATCAATCAACTTCAGGCCATCGGCAATTGCTTGCTGCACCGCGCGTGTCTTATCCCTAAGTTGATCGTGGGAAAGGTTTTTGAGTTTCTCGTATTCGGCTTTGGTTTCCTGCACCAACGGCATCATCCGCTTAATATCCCGATCGGACTTGGTACCGAAGATTTTGGCAATGAATTTTAGCATGTTTCTCGTCTGTTAATCTCCCCTGGTGCCCGATTGCCCGGCCACTGGGAATCCTGTTGAAAAGGGCCGTAAAGTTAAAGATTTAGGGGGTGCAATTATAGCTCCAAAGAGCCTTGAAACACCATTTTGGCAGGACCGGTAACGTAAATATCATAAAAGGTGCCGTCCTGTCGTCTTTTAAACTCCACCTCAAGTTGCCCACCCCGTGACTGGACCCTGACCGGTGAATGGTACCCAACAAAACTGGCCGCCAGCGCACAGGCGGTTGCTCCTGTTCCGCTGGACAAGGTCTCTTCTTCAACGCCACGCTCGTATATACGGAAGGCAATGGTATTGTCGGGCAACAGCTCAACAAAACTGGCGTTGGTGCCCGTGGGGTCATACAAGGGGCTATATCGAATTTTTCGGCCCTCTTCGAACACCGGGTATTGGGGTAAGCCGGAAACAAACCGCACGTTGTGGGGCGATCCGGTGTTCATAAAGTAATCATCGCCTTTTCGTTCCACGTGTTTCACATCATGTATCTGCATGCGAATGAGACCGGGTGAAATCACCGTAGCTTCGTGCGGGCCATCGTAGGCATTGAAAACGGTTTTGCCGGCCACCAGTTTGAGATGAGCCGCCAGATCTACGGCCGAGCGTGAACCGTTACCACATAAGCTTTGTGTTCCATCGGCATTGAAGTACCGAACATAGAAATCGTAGTTGGCATCGCGCTCAACGTAGATGATGCCATCGGCACCCACACCAAACCTACGGTCACAAATGCGCCCGATTTGCTCGGTGGTCAGTTTAACCTCGCCCTGCCGATTGTCAAAACAAACAAAATCGTTGCCGGCCGCCTGATATTTGTAAAAAGAGAGTTTCACGTCTACTTCACTTCCTCATAGTCAACATACTCACCACCCTTCACATTTCCTGTGGTGGGTCGCTTGCTGTGGTTTGCCGGGCGCTGAGGATTACCCCCGGGTGGCTGGCGGTACTGCTGTGACGATGCCCCCGCACGATAGAACAGGCTGGCGAACTTGTAGATCAGATATCCGATGAGCGTCAGGACGATTAGCGCTTTCATGTGTACAGAGATGCAAAAGTACAAAATTTAGGTTTCAGCACGGGCTGCCAATTTTAGGCAGATGTGTTTTTTTGCTTGATTTTAGCTGTGTTTGCGCGCAGATTATGCCCAGTTTGCAGACCTGAGGCAATCCGGATCAACCCTACGCTTTCCCTCGTGGAAGGGGCCGAAACCCGTTCATCGCTTCCAGCGGGGGAGTGTTACGGCAGAAAAATCCGGGCCTCGCGTGAAGTGGATACATCCAAAGAATTTCCGAGTCCGGTTATTCTGCACACAAGTCCTCAGCGGCTCAGGTACAAGTTTCGTTCTGCGTAGATGTTCAGGAAATAATCATCCATGAGGTCATCAATAAAGTAGATGGCCTCACCCGTGGATTTCATTTCCGGACCCAGTTCTTTGTTAACCTCCGGGAACTTATTGAATGAAAATACGGGCACTTTGATGGCATAACCCTTTTTGCGGGGGTTGAATCGAAAGTCCTTTACCTTATTCTCGCCTAACATCAATTTAGTCGCGTAGTTGACGTAGGGCTCATCGTACGACTTGCAGATGAAGGGGACCGTGCGGCTCGCCCGAGGGTTTGCTTCAATCACGTAGACCTTGTCGTTTTTGATGGCAAACTGAATGTTAATCAGCCCCTTGACTTTCAACGCCTGCGCAATCTTTACCGTGTAGTGCTCCATTTGCTTCACCACAAAATCACCCAGATTGTACGGGGGCAATACAGCATATGAATCACCCGAGTGAATACCGGCCGGCTCAATGTGCTGCATGATGCCGATGATATACACATCCTCGCCATCGCAAATGGCATCCGCTTCCGCTTCAATGGCCCCATCCAGAAAGTGATCGAGCAGTACCTTGTTGTCCGGCAGGTGCTTCCAGATATCGATGATGTGTGACTCCAATTCCTTCTCGTTGATCACAATTTTCATGCTTTGGCCGCCCAGAACATAAGAGGGGCGAACCAATAGCGGGAAACCAATTTGTTTGGATACCTCAAGAGCCTCATCCGGATCAGTGGCTACACCAAACTCCGGATACGGAATGCCCAGATCCTTGAGCAGGGTTGAAAACCGCCCGCGGTCTTCTGCCAGGTCAAGTGAATCAAAAGAAGTTCCGATGATCTTGATGCCGTACTTGTGCAGCTTCTCAGCCAGTTTGAGCGCGGTTTGGCCGCCCAACTGCACGATTACACCTTCCGGCTTTTCATGCTGAATGATGTCATACAGATGCTCCCAGAATACCGGTTCAAAATAAAGTTTATCCGAAATGTCAAAGTCGGTCGATACCGTTTCCGGATTACAATTGACCATGATGGTTTCGTACCCACACTCTTTTGCCGCCAGCACACCATGAACGCAGGAGTAGTCGAACTCAATGCCCTGCCCGATGCGATTGGGCCCAGAACCCAGCACCACCACCTTTTTCTTATTGCTGACAATCGATTCGTTTTCCTTGTCGAATGTAGAATAATAGTAAGGTGTTTTAGCTGCAAATTCGGCCGCGCAAGTATCCACTAATTTATACACCCGCTTGATGCCCAATTCCGTACGCTTCGTGTAGACTTCGCTTTCGTAGCAGTGCAACAAGTGGGCAATCTGGCGATCAGCAAATCCTTTCTCTTTTGCTTTGCGGAGCAACTCGGTCGGCACGTTATTCAGGTCGTACTCTTCTATTTGTCTTTCCAACTCCACCAATTCTTCGATTTGCTCGAGGAACCACTTATCAATGCGCGTAAGTTTTTGAATGGTCTTCAGGGGTATGCCAATCTTGATGGCATCGTGAATGTGAAACAGCCGGTTCCAGGTGGGGTTAGCCAGGCTTTGCACCAGTTCGTCCTGGTTGCGCAGTTCCTTACCATCGGCACCCAATCCGTTGCGCCTGATCTCAAGAGATTGACATGCCTTCTGCAGCGCCTCCTGGAAGTTGCGGCCGATACCCATCGCCTCGCCCACGGACTTCATCTGAAGGCCGAGTCTGCGATTGGCGCCCTGAAACTTGTCAAAATTCCACCGTGGGATTTTAACAATCACATAATCGAGAGCCGGCTCGAAATAAGCCGTAGTCGTTCCGGTAATCGCATTCTGTAGTTCATCGAGGTTGTAGCCGATGGCCAACTTGGCGGCAATTTTGGCTATGGGGTAGCCCGTGGCTTTGGACGCCAGGGCTGAAGAACGCGACACTCGGGGGTTAATTTCAATTCCGATGATGTCATCTGTATCCGGATTCACAGCAAACTGTACGTTACACCCGCCTGCAAATTTTCCGATGCCATTCATCATTTTGATGGCCAGGTCACGCATTTGCTGGTAGACGGTATCGGGCAGTGTCATGGCGGGCGCCACCGTGATCGAATCGCCCGTGTGGATACCCATCGGGTCAAAATTCTCAATGGAGCAAATGATAATCACGTTGCCCGCGCCATCGCGCAGCAACTCCAATTCGTACTCCTTCCACCCCATGATCGATTGCTCCACCAGCACTTCATGTATGGGGGAAGCGTGGAGACCGCGGTTAAGGGCTTCGTCAAACTCCTCGGGCTTATCAACAAACCCGCCACCCGTTCCTCCCAGGGTAAAGGAGGGACGGATGACCAACGGGAATCCGATCTCCTGGGCAATCTCTTTGCCCTCTAAAAACGAGGTAGCGGTTGCACCCCTGCAAACCCCGACACCCAGCTCCAGCATTCGGAGCCTGAATTTCTCACGATCCTCCGTAGTCTCAATCGCATGGATGTCAACGCCAATGATCTTCACGCCATATTGATTCCAAATGCCAGCCTTATCGCATTCGATACACAGATTTAAGGCCGTTTGCCCCCCCATGGTGGGCAACACGGCATCTACGTGGTGTAGCTCCAGTATCTCCCGAATCGACTTTTTCTCCAAAGGCTTGAGGTAAACATGATCCGCGTTGATCTTGTCGGTCATGATGGTAGCCGGGTTGGAATTGATCAGGATCACGTCAATACCTTCTTCCCGAAGGCTTCGGGCCGCCTGGGAGCCTGAATAATCGAATTCGCAAGCCTGACCTATGATGATGGGGCCGCTACCGATGATAAGAACGGAGCGGATGCTTCTGTCTCTGGGCATTTCCGGGTGGATAAATTGCGCCTGCCTGCGCGAAGCCGCTTCGGCAAAGGCAGGCAAAAATAAGAACCCTGCGAAGTAAATCGACACTCCGCAGGGATTAAATTCTGATAACGAGCTGGCTACCTGATTTTGACCACCTTGCGCACCACCTGCCCCCGGTCGGTCTGGAGCCGGACGAGGTACATGCCGTCCGCCCAGCCTGCGGTCGCATAGGTTCGCTTAAAGTTACCGTTCAGGCCGCGGGCGTCTTCCGAGAGCACCGCCTGCCCCTGTGCGTTTACAATCTGAATTTGTACGCTAGTCAAGTCGGGTAATGAGAAATCGATGGAAACGCCATCGTCACGCACAGGGTTGGGGTATACCAGCAGCTGATCAGCCAAAACGGACTCGGGTAGCCCGGTGATGGGGCCCTGAATACTCAGGTTGTCAATAGCCCAGCCCCAGCTGTTGATGGCGGCATCGGAGAAAAGCCGGAAACGCACCACAATGACATCACCAGCGACTAACGCTGTATTATCGGTGATTTTGATCAGCCGCGACCGGTACAAGTTTTCGCCTGGTGTGGTATTAGCATCAAAGGCCTGCCGCCATTCAAATTGAGCTCCGGCAGCATAACCATTCACCAAAGGTACCCAAGTCTGACCATTGTCTTCCGATGCTTCCACCAGAACAAAATCTTTTGGTGTGATGCCAACGGTCTCAACCACCGCAATTTCATCAAAAACAATGTAGGGGTTGTTCGCACTTACCGTGATCTTCTTTTTCAGCGTATAGGTGAAATTGGACGTGGACGATAGGCCGAATCCGAGTGGATACGGGTGGGTGGTATGAATAGCTCCATTGGAAAACCCTCCGGGCTGAGCAACTGAAAAAAAGTTGCCGGCAAAATCCGTGCTGGTGGCATTGAAGTTATTAATGTATTGCTCGGCAGGAGCAGCAAAATCAAAAACGGGAATACTGAGGAAGCCAGACGTGGGTAACCGCGTAACGTTGTTCGCACTATCGGTAGCGATGATTCGGTATTGAATTTCATTGCCACTCGCCACCCCTCCGACTATCTGGAGGTTGAACGTGTACTCTGTGGCAGGCGGGTCAACATCAAAAAGCTGCTCTGTTGGGGTTCCCCCGTTCAGGTTATACTCAATTTTCAGTTCGCGAATTCCGCTGGCGTCTGAAGCACGAATGACAAAAGGCACCGTGAAGGTAGTCGCTTGGGGCTGGAGATAGTTATAGTGATCATGCAACACGCGCGGGGGCGTCTCATCGATCTGGATCTTGAGGTTGTCAATAGCCCAGCCCCAACCGGCAGCCAATTGATCGCTATACAGGCGGAACCGGATCACAATCACATCACCCGCTGCAAAGGCATTGCGCATGTTGATTGTGCGCGTTCGAAACAATGATGGCTCACCAGTAGCATTGGAGTTATTACCCGAAATGGAACTGTTGTACCGGGTGAGCCAGGGCCCAAAATCGCGCGAGTCATAGCCAGGTGTGAGCGGCAACCAGGTAACACCACCATCTTTTGATCCTTCCACAATCACGTAATCAAAAAAGGTCTGCGAGGGAAAGGTTGATCCCGCTGCACCCGGTTCAACCAATACCACTTCATCAAATTTAAGGGTGGCATCGGCCGCTTTCAGTTTGATCGGCACACGTAACTGATAGACCCAGTTGAACTCATCACCGGGGAAGGCATCGCCCTCAGGGTAAGGATGGTCGGTGTGAATGGCTCCATTCAAAAATGGTGTGATTTGCCGCACGCCAAACTCCGAATTGCCGAAGAAATCCTGTGCGGCTGTAACCAAATTATTGAAATCGTTCTGATAGCTGCTTTGAGTAGGTGCCAGACTAACCACATTGACTGAATAAAACGTTGCAAGGCCGGGTACTGCCCGCGTATTGGATAAAGAAGCCTGATCAGTTGCTTTGATCCGGTATTCGATTTTATCACCATTGCTCAGGCCGGCAAGGTTAACCGAGGCACGATAGGTTGAATCTGTCCCCGCCACTTTATTCATCGGTAGCGTTTGGTTTGATCCAAGTATTCCTCCCTGTGTAATCCGGTACTCCAGCTGAACACTCGCTACGCCAATGTTATCGGCAACTTCAGCTTCTATAACCAGCGGGCCCGTGGAGGCATTTGCAAATGGAACAGGTGTGTGTTGAAAGAAGGGACCGCGCCTATCCGGGCCAGCAATAAACTGATTAACAACCTGGATATCGGATTGCCCGGGGCGGATCAATTTTCCGGGGTTTGTGAACTCGCGATTCTGGTTGGGGAAGTCTATGCTTACTCTGTAGTTATCGCGTACCACCATGTAATAGGTGTACTCAGTGGGGAGCACCGCAGGCGCTGGTAATTGTGCGGTGTAGGTATCACCACCGGTTAATGTCATGTCGGTTTCAACCTCGGGGCCTCCATTGGCGCGGTAGCGAAGTTTGATTGCGGTGATACCCGAACCGGGTGTGCCATCCGAGCCAATGTTTGCGGTAATCGTAATCGGACTCCCAACGGTATCGGTATCGGTATCGCGCAGCGCGGTGTGCCGGATATACGGGGCAACCCATCCCATGTCGGCAAACAGATTTTTGGTAAGCGGGCCGGGGTCAAGATTGATTTGATCACGATTGAGCGAGGGGCGCATAAGCAAATTTTCACCCGTTGCAGTTTCATCTAAATGGGCGATGCTGGAGCCGGGTTGCCAGCTTGCAGGGGCAAACAACTTTGCTCGTGTGCCCACACCGCCCACCACAGAAAGTCCAGGGTTATGGTTAATACTATTACTCGTCAGAAATCCCGCCATAGCCTCTGAGGTATTGGCGATATTCAACAATCTGGTGTTGGTTGAATTTTCTACTCCTAAATCAAAAATGATCGGCACCGGTGTCGATTGTACCCCAAAGTCACCCAATCCGCCTTCTAATTCAAATGAATCGGCAAACCCAAGTCCGTGGCAAAGTTCATGTAAGACCACGGTCGTCAGGTGGTACTGATTGGGAGCGGAATTGGCATCAAAACTCCATTGCCCCAAATTGGCGTTAAAGCTCGCATAGATGTCATAGTTAGCAGCCGTAACCGGATTCGGATCCTCGTTTAATGGTACACCGGTCAATTTTTCGGCTAAAGCAACCGGGTAGAATATGTTAAGCTTCGGTGCGCCAGGAAAATTGGCATACGCGGTACCATAAATGGCAGATCCCAACACGTTAGATGCCAACTGTGTTGACCAGACTGCATGTACATTCACTGTAACGTCTGACTGCAAAATCCCCTCCCAAATGTCGACCGCGCGTTGAAATGCCGCTTGGGCTTCTGATGGGAATCCCACATAGGTCACTTCAATATTTGCGCTCTTAGTTCGGGCGCCAGACGATAACTTCCGTTGCACGTCTTCCGCAATACCGATAAAGGATGGAACGCTAACACCGCTGTGATAGCAAACGACCGGTTTGCCTGGCTTGAGTGTTCGCACCGGGTAGTCCCCGGCTTTAATCGACTGAGCTATTGCGTTTACCGAGGCAACCGCGAAACAGACAGCAACAAAAACTTTTTGAATCGATGAACTTCTGAACTCCATGGGGCACCTTTTTTTACAAAAATACGAAATCAAATCACCCCTCTCGCTTTCAATTCCAGGTATGTGTTAATGGTATTTATGGTGAGTTTGGCAGGTGTGGTAAGCAGGGCGTAAACGCCATTTTTCTGCAGTTCGCGAACAATCAGTCGCTTCTCGAAGCTGAATTTTTCGGCCACAGCCTTATGGAAAATTTGCTCCAGCGTGGTGGCCGGCTCGTCCAGCAATTGCCGCATTTCCGTGTTTTCAAAGAATATGACTACCACCACATGCTGGCGGGCCAGGCTGCTGAGGTAGGATAACTGGCGTTTAACCCCATACTCCGTCTCGAAATTGGTAAACAACAACAAGAGGCTACGTTGCGTAACCTTTCTGCGCACCACCGAGTACAACGCGGAGAAATCGGGCTCGCGAAAGGACGTTTTTTGATTATACAAGGCCTCCATCAAGTGCATCAACTGGTTGTTGATGCGGCTGGCCGGCAACACGGTGTTTACCTTATCTTGAAACGTGATTAACCCGGCCTTGTCCGATTTTTTCATGGCAATGTTCGCTATGGCCAGGCTCGCGTTGATGGCATAGTCAAGCAGCGTCATGCCTTCGAACGGCATTTGCATGGGGCGCCCTTTGTCGATGATCATGTACACCTGCTGCGAACGCTCTTCCTGGTAGCTGTTTACCATCAGGTCGGCCCTGCGGGCCGTGGCTTTCCAGTTCACCGTCCGAAAATCATCGCCCGCAACATAATGTTTGATCTGCTCGAACTCCCGGTTGTTGCCAATTCTGCGAATGCGTTTGATGCCGGAATCGACCAGCCGATTGGAGATGGCCAGCAACTCATATTTACGCATCTGAATAAAGGACGGATAAACCGGCACCATCTGTGGGCGTTCCTGCTGCGTTTTCCGGCACGCTAACCGAAGCGGTGACTGGGCGAGTACGTTCACCACGCCAAAGTGATACTCACCCCTTTTCACCGGGCGCAGCGTATATGTCAAATGCCGGGCCTCGCCTGCCTTCAACTGTATCTTCAGTGAAAAAGATCGTTCCTGAAACTGGGCCGGAATTTCATCAAACACCTCAACCGCCACGGTAAACGCATAGCCGTTGCTCACATCCAGATGAATCGTATTGACATCGCCATTGGACAAGCGTTCGGGCAGGTGCCGGATGGCCTTTACCCCGAGTGGTTTTACAAACAAGATGATGGTGTCAATAAGAGTGAGGAGTGCAAAAAACAAGAACGACACTTTGACCACGGGCATTAGCCAGCCAAACCAATAGGCCAACAGTGCCAGAACCGCCAGGCCACCCAGCACCTGAAAAAACAGCGATGAGAAGAATATCGATCTGATAAACCTCACCGCGGCACTTCCACTTTGTTCACGATCTGACGAATAACTTCATCCACCTGTAATCCTTCCATCTCCTTATCGGGTGTAAGCATAACGCGGTGCCGCAACACGGGAACCGCCAGCATCTTCACATCTTCCGGAGTGACAAAATCGCGGCCGCGAATGCCGGCCAAAGCCCGAGATGAATTGAGCAAAGCCACAGACGCGCGGGGTGACGCCCCCAGGTAAAGAGACGCGTTGGCGCGGGTCTCCTGCGCAATGCGGGCAACATAGCCCAGTAATTTCTCCTCCACGTGAATTTGTCGAATAAGCTCGCGGCATTCCTGAATCTCCTGGGCCGTCAACACGCTACCCACCCGAGCCAGTTGCTCACGTTGGTCTTGCTGTCCGTTCTCTGCCAGTATGCGGATCTCTTCCTCAAGCGTTGGATACCCCACGGCAATCTTGAACAGGAAGCGATCGAGTTGTGCCTCCGGCAGCCGGTAGGTACCTTCCTGTTCGATCGGATTCTGCGTAGCCAACACCAAAAACGGTTCGCCCATGTTGTACGTCTTGCCATCAATCGATATCTGCCGCTCCTCCATCACCTCAAACAACGCGGCCTGGGTTTTAGCGGGCGAACGGTTGATCTCATCAATCAACACCACATTGGCAAACACAGGGCCCGGCCGAAACTCAAATTCGGTGTTGCGCGGATTGAACACTGACGTTCCCAGAACATCCGAAGGCATGAGGTCGGGCGTAAACTGAATGCGCGAAAACCGGGCGTCAATGGTTTTGGCGAGTAGTTTGGCGGCCAGTGTTTTGGCTACTCCCGGCACACCTTCAATCAGCACATGCCCGCGCGCGAAAATGGCCGTGATCATCAATTCAACCATGGCCTCCTGCCCCACGATCACTTTACCGATCTCGGCTTTGATTTGCTGAACCCGGTCGTGGAGGCGGCTGAGGTCAATGCGATTTTTGAAAACGTCTTCCATGTTTACAAGATTAGAATTTAAACTTCTCCATTCGATGGTTAAGGTCCGTCAGCATCTGGGGCGTTACCACCGGGGCAGATTGAATGACATGAATTAACGCCATCAGGTGTTCGGTTTCCTCCAGGCTGTTACCCGACTTGCTGGCCAAGGCTTGTGCAAATGTATCGGGCGCCTCGCTGGCCAGAAAAAAATGCGTGCGTACCCGTTCCATAAAGTACAGAATCTTTTTATCCGCCACCGCTTTGTAATCGCGCGCTTGCCAGTACATGTTTCCAATGGTGCGCACAAACTCGAGAGTAGAGTTTCGCAACGGCCGGATGATGGGGATGTACCGCTGCCTTCGCTTCGCCTCGATCAGCACATAGAATAACACGCCCCCGATTAACAGGTAATAGGCCCACCGCAGCGGTTCCTGGCTGAGAATGTAACGCAGGGGTGTTTGGGGTTCCTGACGCCCGGTTTGATAGTAGTTGGTCCAGACAACTGGTGCCACGGGCAGATACGAAAACGTCTTCTCAAGAAATTCATGATTCCTCGATGTCAGAACATAGTTGTTGGTGAACGCCAGCGGTGTGCTGTTGAGAATCAGATAGCCCTGTCCAATACTGATCTTGATGGTTACCGGATAATTCCAATCGTTAGTGGCAATAACCGCCACCGGGTAACGAATGGAGTCAAGGTGGGTGAAATAGTTTGTCACATTCTCCAGCTTGTAGTAATAATTCGTTTTTTCCCACTGACGATTTAGAAACTTGAGGCTAACGGTGTCGTTGAGGTTGACGGCCTGGTCCAACTCTTCCGACAAAATATCGCGCACGTGCAAGTTCAGCGTATCGGCAAACACATCATAAAAGTAGTAAGCCGAGAGGAAGGCATGGGCCCCGCTATCGACCTTATTCAACAATACCTTAACCGACTCGCGGTCAGGTTCAAATTTGGTGCTGAGGCTGAAAAAATTGGCACCTGTGTCGATCGAGTGTTGCAACTCGTAGATCGTAAGGTTATTGACATCAATCGCCTGGGCAGGAAACAAGCGGCCCATCAAATCCTTCACAACATAGGCGCCAAACGGATTCTTATCGTTTGGATCGTAGGTGGGAATCCAGTTCACCGGCTTGTGCGCCACCAGTTGCACGACAACAAAAAGGGCCACCACAAAAAGCAGAATGGCGATATAACGTGTTTCGCGCTTCATGATAGCCGGCTGTTGAAATCACGAAAAGTTTGGCTCACGTGCCGGTAGACCTCCTCATTAGCCTTGAAGTCACCGTACCACGTGTAGTCAAAATAATAACGAAGGGTTTGAGTGGCCAGCCGGGCCGGGTGTTGCCCCAACTCCATCAGGTATTCATCATTCGTTTTGCCCGCTACGAGCTTAATGCGGCCCTGGTCGGCCAGTTTGCGCAAGGCGAACAAAAACGTAAGGCGGATAGCCTCGCGAAAATCACCCTCGTGCACGGCCTTGCCGATCGCCCGCTCAAAATCAATTTCCTGAATATCTCCCGCCACGGCCTGCTCCACCTGGCCGCCAGCCTTGGTCTGCGGATAGAAAAGATTTTTTACTTCCACGTTCAGCAGGCGCATGATTACCCAGACAACAAAGATGAAGCATAACGTATAGGTGAGTATTTGCCCCAACAGTGTTTCAGTGGCAAACCGATACAGTTCGGTAAGCAGGTTGAAAAACCACATCCAAAATCGCTGCCACGCAGTCAGTCCCTCTTGCGGGCGGCCATACTGATAGTCCGAATCATCGAAATAGGCCTGCCGCTCAGCCGCGTCCATTTGGCGCCACACAACGGTAGTGGTATCCGCTAACGGTGCTTGCGCAATTACAGCCGGGCACGAGAGCAACAGAAGAAGACAAAGACTAATAGCTCTCATGAGCGTCTGCCGCGCTGTTGGGTTGTGGGGTTTGGCCAAACGTATCCAGCTTCGCCATCAAACCAGCGGCCTCTTTTCGTTCAACCAAATTGAAATACTGAAACATGATAGCCAGAATAGGGATAGCACGTAAAAAGGTTGCCCCTATCATATAAAACATACTGGAGAGAATTAACCCTACCTCATACCACAAGGGTAGAGCGGTCGGGTTTTCAGAAACCGAATTGAAGGTGATTAAAAATGTAAAAATTACCTGAGGGATTGCGAACATATAACCCATAAATCCGCTGATCAAGCCCGTGACCAACAGTAATCCAAACGTACTCCACCACTTGTCAGTAATTAGCGAGAATGACCGGGTGAATGAATCACCCAGTGATTTGCGTTCAATGATGATGATAGGCGCCATCAGGGAAAGCACAATCATAACGTACACTCCCGGTAAAATCAGAAGCACAATGCCCACGATGATCACGATAGCACTCACAATCAGGGCTCCGGTTAGGGAGAACAGGTATCCCTTCACTCCATCCCATACCTCGGTCACTTCAATTGTGGACCGAAAAGGTTTGGAATTATAGATACGCACGTATTCACCTACCACAGCCACCAGTATCACATAAGCAATACCTCCAAGCAAAATGGTGAGCCCCAGCCAAAGTGAAAACTCACCTAAGAAAGAAGCGAAACCATCGGTGGCCTGCCGCCCTGCGGAGGTAAGATTGACAACAGAACGGTTGTAGTATCCATATACCACTCCCTGAACTAGAATGGCTGGCCCCGCGATATAGGCGATAGCCTTGATCAACGGCTTAAAATTCTGCCGCAGAAATTCGAACGTAGCGTTAATCTTGGCGCTGAAGTCGCGCATTTTGCGCATTTCAATTTTTTGTTCCATGTCGAAAGCGTAAGGGGTAAACAAAGAAATAGAAAATGATGAGCCACATGGATCCGACCACAATCACGGCCTTGATGAAAAACGCCATGCTGGCGTAGCGGGTCACAAATGATTCAATAAATCCGGCTATGATAAAAAAGGGTATGAGGCCCATCACGAGTTTGAGTCCGTCTTTCGCACCCTGGCGAAAGGAATCATACCGGCTGTATGTTTTAGGGAAGAGAATAGCGTTGCCCATATGAAGCCCGGCCGCACCAGCCAGTACGATGGCCGATAGCTCGATTGTGCCGTGGAGCATAACAACAAAAATGGAGTCAACCAAGAGATTTTTCTGGTAAAAAAAAGTAAAAAAGGCTCCGACCATTATTCCGTTTTGAAAAAGCACAAAGCCAGTGCCCACCGACAACAAAATACCAGCAGCAAAAGCCGTGAACGAAACGCGAATGTTATTGAACGTGATCGCAAAAAACATGTCCAACTCTCCCGAGTCCGCATAGACACCCAACGGCTGGCCTTTCTCTATGTTCTCCAGCGTCATGTTCACATAACCATCACCCACGATCAGCCGAATAAAGGTGTCATCGTTGAGTACCGAAATACTTCCAATGGCCGCAGCCAGCCCAAAAATTAAAAAGGCATACAACATGGGCCTGCGAAGCGTATTGAGCAACTCGGGCAGCTCGCGGGTCCAGAAGGTGATAAATCGGCTGCGATCCTCCTTTTTGTTGCGGTAGATGTTAGCATGAATCTTCGCACTGAGGTGATTGAGATAGTGTGCGGTTTCACTATCCGCATACTGTGTGCGGGCGAACGAAAGATCGTCTGTGAGTTGAATGAATATTTCTGCCCGTTTATCGGGCAACACCGGAACACCGGAATTGAGCAGTTTTTCGTACTCCTGCCACCGGGCCATGTTCTGCTTCACAAATGCCGCCTCGCGCATACCTCCAAAAGTCGGAAATTAGAGGATGACGGCCGATTTGGCAAAAAAATTACCAATCGGCCATCGGGCGGTGGTTTCGCATGGAATCAACCGGTTAATCAGTTGCCAGCCGCGACTTGTTCAACCTTGCTCCATACCCGCACCACGTTAGCCCCGCAGATCTTCTCGATGTCGCTCTCGGTATAACCCCGCTTGAGTAATTCATAAATCAGGTTAGGATATTGACTCACATCTTTCAAGCCTGTGGGCAACGAGTCGCCCACCCCGTCAAAGTCGGAACCCAGGCCAACATGGTCAATACCCGCCAACTTCACCACATGGTCGATGTGATCGGCCACGGTCTTGACGTCCGCATACAGGTTGGGGTTGTTCTTTCGGAATTCATCCACGATGGGGCGGGCCAATGAATCGCGGAAGGACAAATTCTTTTCTGCCAGTATGGCCTGCAGCATCTGGCGGCTCTCTTCGTTGCCGGCCCGCACAGCCGAATCCAGAAAGGTTGAGCCGAAATTGATCTGAATGACACCACCGTTTTTTCCCAGCGCCACGATCATATCATCGCTCATGTTGCGCCAAAAGCCGGGGGTAAAGGCACGGCACGAAGAGTGAGAGGCAATCAGCGGTGCACGCGTAATTTTCAACACGTCATAAAAGGTGCTATCGTCAACATGCGAGATATCAACCATAATGCCCACGCGGTTCATTTCTTTCACCACTTCCTCGCCAAACGGACTGAGCCCATTCCACGTGTGAGTGGTATCGTAACTGGAATCGCAAATCTGATTGTCTTTGCCGTGGGTGAGGGTGATGTATCGGATGCCCCGATCAAAGAAGTACTTTACATTGGCTACATCATCGCCCACGGGGGCTCCGTTTTCCATGCCCATCGGCAGTGAAATTTTTCCTTGCTGAAAGTTGGTCTGCAGTTCGGCAACGGAATTGGCCAAAGCAAATTTATCGGGGTGGGCCTCCGCGATACCCCGCACCATATTGATGAGTGAATCGGCTAATGCTTTGCCTTTGTCGGGTTGCAACTGATAGGAAGATGGAATATAGATGGACATAAAGGGCGCATCCAGTCCACCCTTCTTCGCCCGTTCGTAATCAAAATCGCCTTCTGTTGTGCTGATGGGAATCCCCAAATACTCGCGCTCGAGTTGAAAGTTGCGCATCTTCAGCCGGTAAGGCAGGTCCACATGCCCATCAGTGAGCAGGTAGCGGTGAGCCAACTCATCGGCAAAAGCCTGCAGTTGCTCGTCTGTCATGCGATCAACAGGCCGTTTGTCCCCACACGACCAGGCCATCAGGGCCATCAGCAAAAGAGACAGGCTTAGTTTATTGGATATCCGACACATGCGTTTTGGGGTTTTACGGTTGGAAATATAACTTGAAAACCGAAAGCACCGAGTAGAATTTTTCACTATGCCCACCATTCAGGTACGAACGGCCCAACATGTACTGATCGAATACCCGGTGGCGGGTGTGTTTGACCGGATCTTGGCCTTCATCATTGACAGCCTCGTGATGGTGGCCTATCTGATCCTGTTGTTTTGGGTCTTGGTGGAAGCCCAGTTTATGAGCGAGTGGCTTATGGTGGCCATTTATCTGCCCATTTTCTTCTACCATTTGATTTTTGAGATCTCGATGAACGGCCAGAGCCCCGGCAAACGCGCGTTAAACCTGAAGGTGGTACGGCTTGATGGTGATTCCCCTACCATCGGGAACTATCTACTGCGTTGGATTCTGTGGCCGATCGATGTTCTGATCTCCGGATCGGTAGCCATCAGTTGCATCTTGCTATCCAAAAATGGCCAGCGGCTGGGCGACCTCGCGGCCGGTACCACCGTGGTTAAAATGGAGCGCCCGGCCGTGCGCACCAGCCAGGAAATTATTCAAGCGCTGCAGGAGGATCACACCGTAACGTTTCCCATGGTCATTCAGCTGCAGGCTTCGGATATCAAACTGATCAAAGATGCACTGGAGATGAATCGGCAGATGGGCAGCATTCAGCCGGTGTTGCACCTGACGGACAAATTGAAACAACTGCATGGCATTGAAACCGATCTGCCTCCCGTAAAATTCCTGTATACCGTGCTCAAAGATTACCATCACCTCACCTCGCGTACGTGATGGATCTTCTTTACCTGACACGTGCCCAACTGGCTTTGCGCAATGGGCAGGATAAACCCCAGGTTTGGGTAGCCTATAAAGGAGACGTGTACGATGTAACGGAATCGCGGTTGTGGAAAACCGGAAAACACTATGAGCATTGGGCCGGACAGGACCTGACCCACGAGTTGCCCGATGCCCCGCACACCGATGAGGTGTTTCGGAAATTTAAGATGATTGGAAAACTGACCGACCTATGAAACCAACAGTACTCGTTGCCTTGTTTGTCTGCCTGGTCACGTGCGGTAACGCCCAGCAGCTCCGGATGGAGCGTGGCTTTGGCTCTGTTCGCTTTTATCTCGACTCGACCGAACTGGTCGTTCGCCAACTTCGCGAAGTGCTGGCTAAGGAGCCCATGGCTTTAGAAACATTCAAGAAAGCGAGAACCAACCAAACCTTCGCCTCTATTTTGGGTGCAACCGGTGGGTTCCTGATTGGCTTTCAGATCGGGACGTTGATTGGTGGCGGTGAGCCCGACTGGGCCATTGCTGCCGGTGGAGCCGCGTTAATCGTGGCTGGCATACCCCTTCAGCGCAAATCGTACCGGCAGTCCGAGGAATCACTCAACCTGTACAACAGCAAACACGCCCTGCATTTGCGCAAGCCCGAATTCTATTTGGCGGGCACTTGGCTTAAGATGGTGATTCGTTTTTGATGATGTCCAGGCGGTCACCCTGAATGTCGTGCGTGGCGATTCTGCGACCCGGCACTGCGGGCGCGGCTGTACCTTTGCCAAAGGTGCGGGGCGAAGTGAAAACTCCCGCTTCGTCCCAACATCCGGCCTCGACAAACAAACTAAGTGTCATGGCTCCGCCCTCCACAATCACGGACTGGATTCTGCGCTGGTATAAGTCGTGAAGCACGTCCGCCAGAAAATTTTCCTCACTTACGCGAGCTAACACCAGTTGCGGATGTTCTTCGTGCCGGAGCACGTTGTAGCAAATCGTTAACTGTTTTCGATCAAAGACATGAAGGTTTTCGGGCAACCGCAGAAACCGATCAAACACGATACGCACGGGGTGGCGACCGGTCCAATCGCGTACCGTAAGTTGCGGATTATCGTGGGCAGCCGTTTTGGTGCCCACCAGTACAGCATCTTCGGTGGCGCGCCAGCGATGTACCCATTGGCGGGCGTACTCGTTGCTGATCCATTTTGAATCACCATTTGGATGGGCCAGTAGCCGATCGAAGGTCTGCGCCCACTTCAGCATAATGTACGGCCTCTGCTTCTCGTGGAAAACGAAGAATCTTCGATTCAGTTCCCGGCCACGGCCTTCCAGCACTCCGGTAACCACCTCAATGCCGGCCTCGCGCAATTTTTTTATCCCTCCGCCATTCACCAGCGGGTTCGGGTCTTCATTTGCAATAACCACCCGCGCGACTTTTTCTTTTATCAAGCGATCTGCACAAGGAGGTGTCTTTCCAAAATGCGAGCAGGGTTCCAGATTCACATAGGCTGTTGCACCTGCCAACAGCTGCTTATCGGCAACCGACTCCATAGCGTTTACCTCGGCATGTTCGTGGCCATATTGCCGATGCCAACCCTCACCAATAATGGCGCCTTGCTGCACCAACACGCAACCTACGAGTGGGTTAGGGCTAACAGATCCCTCGCCCCCCAGCGCCAATTCCAACGCGCGTTGCATGTAGTGTTCGTCCGTCATTGGTTATCTTTCGAGGAACAAATATTGTGGAGAACGCCACGAATTCCAAAGTTCTGTTCGATACAGCCGTGCGGCAACTCAGGCCAATCTATGGGCCCGATGAAGCCGAAGCGATTGCTTTTCTTATCGTTGAAAAAACAACCCGTCAAAACCGAACGCAGATCCTGGCCTCCACGCCTGTCAACCTGCGCGTGACCGAATCATTCGAACGTGCCCTCAATCGGGTGGCGCGGCATGAGCCGGTTCAATATGTATTGGGTGAAGCGTATTTTTTTGGTCTTTCGTTTTATGTCAACCCGTCCGTGCTAATACCACGGCCGGAGACCGAAATGCTGGTTGACGAAGGGATGCGCCATGTAGCCACGCTTGACCACCCCAAAATCGTGGATGCCTGTACCGGCAGCGGATGCATCGCGATAGCGTTGCGGCACCACTTGCCCAAAGCGCACGTCACCGGTGTTGATGTCAGCGATGAGGCCTTGCAGGTAGCCCGCTTCAACGCGCAACGGCTGCAAACTCCTGTGCATTGGGCGAAATTGAATGTGCTTACGGAGAAACTTCCCGGGCCGATCGACTTGCTGGTCAGTAACCCACCTTACATTCCAGCCTCGGAGAAAGAGCAAATGGCGGAAAACGTAACCCGATATGAGCCGGGACTCGCCCTTTTTGTACCGGATCGCGATCCGCTGGTTTTTTACCGGGCCCTGGCTGCGCATGCACGGGAACATCTCACTACGGCAGGGCGGCTCGTAACCGAAGTTCATGAAAAGCTCGCGGGCCAGGTCGCCACGCTATATACTGAAATGGGCTTAAGCGATGTTCAGATCAAAAAAGACCTTGCCGGAAAGGATCGAATGGTAACGGCAACAAGCGCGTAGCCTACGGCTCAAAAAAGCAAACCGATCCGCCAACCCAGGTTTTGTCTTTGTTGTATTTCACCCCAATCATATCACCGCGGCTGAGGCGGGCCAGGTTGGTGACCGGTTCGGGTCTGGGCTTACCCTCTTCCCACAAAAACAACATCCGAATCTCCACCTTCACCTGACCATCAGGTGCTTGCACCACCGGTTCGTATTTCACTTTCCGCTGCAGCAGGTACTCATGCCGATGTTCTGCGGGAATAGCCTCAATGTCCGCCTGGGTTACGTGAAAAATCACACCTGTGCCCGAAAACGAAAACAGCGGCTTCAGCACATAATGCTCGAGATCTTCCGGGAATGAGGTGTATTGATGGAGGAAGCGACACTCTGGCACAAATGGACTTTGAATAAACGGCATCGTGTATTTGCTGATGCGGAAGAACCAATTCGGGTGACCGGCCCATTCCACATCCACATCTTCCGTCAGGTTAAACTGTAGTTTTAAGTCGTTGCGCTTAACCAATTCATCAAAGATCACCCGATTATAAATCCGGTGAATCGGAATGCGCTTGCCGGCCTGGCGGTAAAACAACTGCCGACCCTCGCGCTCCACATCACCAATGTGCACGGGCGCAATGCCTGTCATGTGCTGCGTAATGGTAAAATCAATAGCCGTGTTCTGTTTCATCGGCTCAATCTCCAGCAACACTACATTTTCCGGTGCGTGGCCGTTGAGCACAGCCTGTGTAAAGCGTTGGCGATAGCCGGCTTCCGTGAGATTGAAATGATTGAAGAACTGCGCGGGCACATCGAAATGCTCGCGGTACTTCAGTGCAACAAAATCCTGCCAACCGAACAACGAGGGAAAGCCCTGCATTTCGATAAGCTGAGGTTCCAATGACCCATCTGAGCCCAGCACCACGGCATAGTCGAGCGCCAGAAAAAGGGTGTGAGGTGTTTCGCGGGGAACGACCAGGTGGCTGGGTATTGCCTTCTCCACCAACTTCGGGTAATCATCGCGAATGATCACATCGATGATGTCGTTGGAGGCCTTCATCAGTTTTTCACGCAGATGGCGCGAAACGAATACCGGTGTCTCGGCTACACGAAATGTAACTTTCTGACCGTAGCTCGTGTTCAAATCATCAAGAAACCGCTGATATTTCTCCTCGGAGAAGGACCGGTTGAAGCGGGCGCGTGCAGCAGCAATCATGAGAGGGCGGCAACCAGGTTAGTTTTTAAACCCTGCATGAGAAACCGAGGTACCACGGCATGGTAGGTGGCCATAATTTTGTCCGGGTCGTTGAGGTGGTCCAGCATGTCCCAATATTTTTTCTCACCGTGCTTTTCAATCACAATTTCCTTCTTGTCTTCGCGCAACAGGTACATGCGCATACCGGGGGCATCCGCTTCGGGGTGAAACTGCATCCCGATAAACGCGTCATCAAACCGGATGGACATCACGGCTCGCTCCAGGTCGACATGCGGCCGGAATTTTTCCAGGCACAATACTGAGCCCCCGCGCTCCCGGATTCTTTCCTGGTTCGGTTGTGTGATCTGATAATCCCTGGAATCGACAACATAAAAAGGGTCGCCCAGACTTCGAAACAAGGGCTCGTGCATTCCTTCAAAAGTATGGTGTACCGGCATCACACCAAACGAGGTGCTCTTGCGCTTGCTCACCACCCCGTACCCATAATAACGGCAATACACCTGGAACGAATGACAAATCAGCAGTACATGCTTTCGCGGACCCTTGGTGGAACGATTAAATACCTGGATTTCATCCATGAGCGAAAAAAATTTCCGCTCCCACAATGATCCCTCACTTTCAAGCGGGCTGCCCGGGCCCCCGCTGCTGATATAAATATCGTAGTCGGCTCCGGGCACTTCGCATTTCAGCCGCACATCGAATACATCATACTTAACCGGCATGTGACAATCAGCCTCAAACTCCTCAATCAGCTGGCGAATACCCCGCATGCCTTCATTGGGCATACCCTCGTACATATCCAGTACGGCAATTCGTATGTTTGACGACTGACTCACAACAAAACTTCAGACAAAAGTACCAAATTTGAACATGCAACTCCTGACTAAAGTCAGGTGCCCGCTATCGTTTGCTCGGTGATGTAATCCACCACACGCTCCAGTTTACCAGTCTCTTTGTACACGGCTAACTGCCGGTTGGCCCCGGTGCCAACCTTCAAAATCTCGTGTACATATTGAATCGCTGGCCGACTGCCTAACCCATCGACAACGTCATCAACAAAATCTAACAATTCCAACACCAGTGAGCGGGCATCCACTTCGGATTGCTTACCAAAATCTATAAGCTTACCATCAATACCGTAGCGTGACGCGCGCCATTTGTTCTCATTGATCAATGCGCGATTGTAAAGGATGAAACTCATGTTCTGCTGCCGCAGCTTGTACAACTTGGCTACAAGGGCCTGGAACAACGCAGCAATAGCAATGGACTCTTCCACACGCATGGGCACGTCACAAATTCTGAACTCAATCGTATCAAAGAACGGATGCACCCGCACATCCCACCAGATTTTCTTTGCGTTGTCGATACATCCGGTCTTAATCAGGAGGTTGACGTAGTTTTTAAAATCATCCCAGTCGCTGAAGTAATCCGGCAACCCGGTGCGCGGAAATTTGTCGAACACCTTGGTACGAAACGACTTGAAGCCGGTGTTACGCCCCTCCCAAAAGGGTGAGTTACACGATAGCGCGTACACGTGGGGTAAAAAGTACCGCACGGTGTTCATGATGTGGATGGCCAGGTTCTTATCCTTAATGCCTACGTGCACATGCAGGCCGAAGATCAGATTAGAGCGCGCAGCCTCCTGCATTTCGTTAACAATGGCATCGTAGCGGGGGTTAGGCGTAATCAGCTGCTGCGACCAATGCGAAAACGGGTGCGTGCCGCTGGCCCCTATGCGCAAGTCAAGACTTCTGGCGATGTCGGACACCGACTTGCGCAGAAATTTAATCTCATCGTAAGCCTGTTGAATATTTTCGCAAACACCGGTGCCCACCTCCACTACCGCCTGATGCATCTCCGCCTTCACAGCATCTTTCAAGGGGCTGCCGGCCGCGATCTCCACTATCCGCTGGTCATGCGACTTTAACTCGCGCGTATGCGGATCGATCACCATGTATTCCTCCTCCACTCCGAGGGTAAATTTTTCCATACTCAGGGCTGCGCCCGTTTTAAACCAGGTAATTACTTCTTATTTGATTTCAGAAAATTGGCCACACCATCAGCTACGTACGTGCCCCAGGTGAGATTGTCCTTACCGGGCTGGTGTGCTTCGGCACGCTCCACTGCCATGCGGGCCGCGTGCTCCACTACCCACTCGAAATTTTCCTGTCCCACCGAGTTCACGTCAGCATCTGGTGCCGGATTGCAAAAATCGATGGCATACGGCACGCCATCGCGCACGGCAAACTCCACCGTGTTGAAATCGTACCCCAACGCCTCGTTTAATTTCAAGACATAGTCGTGTACCGTCTTCAGCAACTTCTCTGAGGCGGGCCCGCGGTTAACCACATAGCGCAGGTGATGCGGATTGCGTGGTTCGTACTCCATAATACGCACATACTTGCGCCCCAGGCAGTAGCAGCGGAAATATTCCTGAAAGACAATTTCTTCCTGAAGCATCATCACCAACTGTCCGGTCTCTTTGAATTTCTCAAAGAAGTCGGCCGGGTCACGCAGTTTGTATACGCTCTTCCAACCACCGCCAGCGTGCGGCTTCATATAGGCGGGGAAGCCGATATGACTGAAGATTTGATCCCAACTTAGCGGGAACCTCAGATTGCTGAACGAAGAGTCCTGTGTATCGGTCGGTTTGTCGTGTGAAGGCAAGAGCACCGTCTTGGGCACGGGCACTCCGATTTTCACCGCCAGTGCGTTGTTAAAGAATTTCTCATCTGCGCTCCACCAAAAAGGATTGTTGATAACGGCTGTTCCGGTGCTGGCCGCATTTTTCAAAACAGCGCGATAAAACGGCACATCCTGGGAAATCCGGTCGATGATCACATCGAAGCCGCAAGGCTCGCCTTGCTGCACCTTGTCAATCTCAAGATGCTCGGCTTTAACATTCTTCAATCCCATCCGGTTTACGCGATCGACAAAGGCCATCGGAAACGAACGTTCCATGCCATGAAGGACTCCAATCTTTTTCATCGGTTAATAGTTTGTGCTGACTTGTGTTACTGACTTTTGTAATCGTTCAGAATTGAGATAACCTGCTGCTGCACCTCGTGCGAATCAGTAAACAACAGGTTATGCCCCGAATTCGGAAACCAAAATAAGTCCTTTTTTCCGGCTTTTACATGGGTAACATATTTCTGAGCAAGACTGAAATGAGTCTGAAAATCGCGTCCACCAACAAAAAGAAACAGCGGCACGGGCCAATGGGCCGAATCAGCTAATAAATTGACGCGCGAAGCCTCATTCAGCACGTCCAGCCAATCAATGGCCCAACGTTGAACAAAACTCCTGTCGGGGGGCCGGTTTCCAGAGAACCTGGCCAGCCAGTAGCGATGCCAATACAACTGATCTCCATTTTCAAAGGGTATTTTTACCTTTTCCAGATCGGTTTGCGCTCGTGAATCGTTGGTTTCCCTTGCCCGCTGGAGCATCCACTCCAGAGACAATCGCTCGCTTTCTTGCTGGAAAATCATCGGGCTCACCGCCAGGCAGGCCATTACCCGATCGGGTTGTTGCTTCGCCACCCGCAAAGCCAGAAACCCTCCCCACGAATGGCCAAACAGAAACAACTTGGTCTGCCCGAATCGCGTCAGCAAATACTGAATCATTTCGGCTGCATCCGATTCGAAGGTTCCTAGGTCGGCCTGCGGAGAGGTATTCAACTCACGCGTCTTGCCACTATTGCGCTGGTCCCACAACACCACCAGAAAATGTTTTTGAAGTTCGGATGTAAACGAGGCTGCTCGTTTGGTGACCGAATTGCCGGGGCCGCCATGCAATAAAAGCAGGATGGGGCTTTGTTCAGCGGGCCCGCGCACCTCGATGTATTGCTGAATTCCCCCTATGACTACCGCTTCGGAGATCTGTACCGAAGAAAAGGCAAGTGCAGTCGGGCATGCCAGCAGGGCAAAAACGAAGCTGAATGACCGGGTGATCAACTTACTTGATCAGCGAAAGGTAGTGAGGAAACATCTCCCGCCAGGCTGGCCAATCGTGCGGAGCATTTTGTCGAACATCCAGCCAATGGGGAATCCCCTTGTTACGGAGAATGGTCGCCATTTTTTCGTTGGCATCCCAGCACATATCATGCGTGCCGGTACCCAACACAACGAACATGTCATAAAAATGCGGATTGTCCGCACTCGGCAAAAAGTCGGGTGGGTTGTTGAAATAGATGTCATCGTTGTAGTGACCATCAACCTGATCGCGAATGTCAAATGCAGCGCCCATATTAAAAACATACTTCACTACTTCGGGGTGCCGAAAGCCGAAGTTACTGGCGTGATAGCCGCCAAAGCTGCAACCGGCTGTGGCCACACGGCCAACCCCGGTTTCGCGTTGGGCCAGCGGCACGAGCTCATGACGAATCATTTGGTCATACCAGATGTGATTGCGCACCCGGTCAGCCGGGTGGATATTCCGGTTATACCAGCTGGCCTCGTCTACTCCATCCGGGCAATAAATTTTAACCAGCCCATTATCGACAAACCAGGCTACACTATCGAGCAACTTGAAGTCCTTGTTCTCATAGTAGCGACCCATAGAAGTGGGAAAAAGAATGACCGGGTAGCCCCGCGTGCCAAATGCCAATACGTCAATATCCCGGCCCAAACGTGGCGAATACCAACGGTGATGATGCTCGTACATAACTCAGCTTTGTCTATTTTTACAAGTCTAAAAGTACTTGGAAACTGTAGAATTTACCAATCCCGAGCCAGGCGAGAAGACGGAAAATCACCCCTCTTTTTACCAATCGGACTTTTACCGCGATACGCACACTAAACTGCTGGATCGCATTGTGGAGGTGGAAGTGGTTCGTCCCATTCAATTTGAGCCCGGTCGCAAATATCCACTACTGATTTTAAATGACGGGCAGGATAACACCGCAGTTCGTTTAATTGAGACGCTGGACCGACTGGAGGCCGAGCAGGCCATTGAGCCGGTGATTGTCGCGGGCATAGTGGCCGGAGACCGGATACAAGAGTATGGGGTAAGCAGCCGGGCCGATTACCGCGGGCGTGGCCGAAAAGCAAAAGCGTACGCCAAATTTGTAACCAGCGAGCTCATACCTTACCTGGTCTATCGCTACCCGATTGATCCTTCCCCTTCGCTGCGGGCCGTTGCCGGATACTCCATGGGCGGGCTTTCGGCCCTGGATATGGCGTGGGAACATCCGGAGATGTTTGGGAAAGTAGGGGTATTCAGCGGCTCTCTTTGGTGGCGCAAGCGCGATGCCCACAGCCGCTTCTATGCCGATGATCGCGATCGGATTATGCACCTGGCTATTCGAAAAGGCAAGTTCAAACCGGACATGAAATTTTGGTTCCAAACGGGTACGCGCGATGAACCCGGTGATCGCAACCACAACGGAATCATTGACTCGATTGATGACACACTTGATCTTATTGCTGAGTTGACCAAACGCGGCTACCGGCCGTTCCGCGACATTCAATATCTGGAAATTGAGGGCGGAGAACACAACCACAAAACCTGGGCGGAAGCCATGCCTCATTTTCTAAAATGGGCGTTTGGCAAGAAACCGGCTCATTAACCCAAGCATACCGAGGTAAGTTTCCCCAAAAGCCTCCTCCCAGTGCTTACCTTTGGGGCTCTTTTCTCTCGCGATGGAATCCAATTCGAAACCAATCAATACTGTCATTTTTGATTTAGGAGGCGTCTTAATTGACTGGAACCCACGCTACTTGTACCGAACGATTTTCCGCACGGAAGAAGAGGTGGAATGGTTTTTAACCCATGTGTGCACCACCGAGTGGAACGAACAGCAGGACGCGGGCCGATCGTTTGCAGCCGCCACAGAGGAATTGGTGGCCCGTTTTCCCGGGCACGAATCGGCCATCCGCGCCTGGTACGACCGCTGGCAGGAAACCATTCGTGGCCCCATACCCGAAACCGTGGACGTGCTGGAAACGCTGAAGAAAAAAAATCAGCATCGCCTGTATGCGCTCACCAACTGGTCGGCCGAGACTTTCCCGTGGGCTCTTCAGCATTTCCCCTTCCTTCACTGGTTTGAAGGGATTGTGGTCTCCGGGGTTGAAAAAACGCGGAAACCCTTCCCGGACATTTATCAAATTTTGTTTGACCGTTACCAGGTAGTGCCTGCCCAAACCCTTTTCATTGACGACAACCACGCCAACATCCAAACGGCAAAGTCCCTGGGCCTGCACACCATACACTTTACATCACCGGAATATCTTCGACAAGAATTGACTCATCGCCTGCTGCTATGATGATATCCATTAACACACCCGCTCTGTTGTTCCCGGCCATCACACTTATGATGCTGGCGTACACCAATCGCTTTCTCGGGTTGGCCACCCTGATCCGAAAACTAAACCTCGATTATAAAGAGCACGAATCCAGGCGCGAACTCATTAAAGAACAGATTCGAAACCTGCGCAGGCGCCTAACCCTGATCAAGCAAATGCAGGCCGGTAGTATTTTGAGTTTCTTCCTGTGCGTACTCAGTATGCTTTTCATTTACATTCAGCATGAAGGCTGGGCCTACACCACCTTCGGCCTAAGCCTGGCCTTTCTGATGCTGTCGCTGGTGCTGTCGCTAAACGAGATTTACATCAGCACACGCGCACTGGAGATCGAATTGCGCGATATGGAGGACTAGCGCCAACGGTCGTCACAAAAAACAAACACCGCAAATTTCCTTTTGAGTACATTGGGTGAGCTAAATCCGTCACCTATGGTTTCGCGCAGATCATTTTTTCGAAAATCGGCCACCCTGGCGGGCGCTGCCTCGCTCACGGGCATTTCCTCCGCAGCGCTGGCCGAAGATGTGTCCGATGCGTTGCTGGCCCTAAACCAATTGACCCCTGAAGCCGCGGCTGAGGAAGAAGATCTTTGGGCGCGCATGGCTCAGTCTTTCACGGTTACCACCAATATCCTGAACTTAAACAATGGCGGGGTGAGCCCGCAGCCAAGAGTGGTGCAAGAGGCTGTTGATCGTTACTATCACCTGAGCAATGAAGGACCCACCTACTACATGTGGCAGATTCTGGACAAGGGCCGCGAACCCTTGCGCAGAAAACTGGGGCATTTGGCTGGTGTAAGCCCTGACGAACTGGCGATCAACCGCAACACAACCGAGGCACTCGGCACGTTCACCTGAGGTATTGATCTGGCCAAAGGCGATGAGATCGTCATGACCCGGCAGGATTATCCGAACATGATCCATGCGTGGAAGCAGCGCGAGCTTCGCCACGGAGTGAAAATCAACTGGATTAACCTGGCGCTGCCGATTGAAGATGATGACGCTATCGTAAAAGCGTATGTGGCGGCAACCACGCCCCGCACCAAAATCTGGCATATTACACATCTCATTACCTGGACGGGCCAGATTCTACCCGCGGCCAAACTTTGTGCAGAAGCCCGCAGACGGGGGATCATCAGTATAGTGGATGCGGCCCACTCCTTTGCCCATTTGGATTTCAAAATTCCGGACCTCAACTCCGACTACTTCGGCACCAGTTTGCACAAATGGCTGTGCGCTCCGTTTGGTACGGGGTTAATGCACATTAGGCCGGAGCACATCAGCAAAACCTGGCCCCTGTTTCCCACCGACAAACCCCAAAGTGGGGACATACGCAAGTTCGAGGCACTGGGCACCCGTTCCTTTGCACCCGAGCAGGCCATTGGGCAGGCCGTTGATTTCCATCTCGCCATCGGAGCCAGACGCAAACAAGAACGACTGCATTACCTGAAAAAATACTGGTGCGAAGCAGTGAGTAAAAATCCGCGGGTGAAGCTGCATATCTCGTTGAAGCCCGAGTATTCGTGTGCGCTGGGCACATTTTGTATTGAGGGTATGGATGTGGGCGATGTGGCCTCCAAGCTCTTTAGTGAGTATCAGATTCACACCGTATCCATCAAGTGGGAAAATGTAAATGCCGTGCGGGTAACACCCCACATCTACACCACCACCCGCGATCTGGATCGGTTTATTGAGGCTGTTTTGAAAATAGCAGCAGCCTAGGTGGGTCTCTGTCGTTTCCGTGCATCTTGCTCACCCGCTTCACGCAGTTTTCTCGCGAAAAGCTTCCGATATCGTCCTGAAGACAGGTTAAGCTAACATCCCTCCAGTTTGATTTCCCGAAGCAACTCATTCTGCGGGAAAAAAGACAGAACAACCTGACAATGCTGTCAAACGGATTACTCTCCATCACCCCAGACGAAAATTCCTTTCTCATTTGTCGTTAATCGGGGCAGTAACCAAACCGGAGCGCGCCTTGCTCCGACTTGTTCTGCTCCTAAACTGCGATGAGTTTTTCAGAATTCAACGGAAAAAGAGCCTTGCGTTGGGATGAATCAAAATTTCCGGTCTTTTTGTTTGAATGAGCACGACCTCGGGAAGGCTTATCAGGCCATAAACCAGTTCGGAAACTGCCACACCATCCAGCCATAAACCGCGAAACGCAAAATGCGGCTGATGCAAATCAAAAGGAAATTCTTAAAATTCAGATGTACAGAACCAGCCATCATGCACGTGGCCGAGAACGGCACGGGTGTAACGGCACCTACCAGAACGAGATAGCCACCATACTTTTTTAGTTGCCGGTCATATTGCTGGAGGTAACGGGCATGGATCTTTTGGTAAAAACCCGTTTTTGAAAATGTGTAGCCAATATAATAACCCAGCACACCAGCCCCATAACTGATAAAGGTGAGCAAGGACAGATTAATGATGTACTGGCTCATTTCCCCTCCTCTCCAGATAAACATGAAAACCTCCGGGGGGATAATGCCAAAGACAATTTCAGACAAGGTGAAGATACTCAACAGCAGGCCCAGCTTATTGCCCAGGCGTGCTATCTCATGTTCGTAAACTTCAATCTCGTTTTGTAGCAGAATGTATGCCGTGATGATAACAGCAAACCATACCAAGCCCTTCAAGAGGTTGCGCAATAAAAATCCGGATTTGGTTTCTTCCTGGGGGGCTGTTTGCATGGCTTACTTAAGAATGGGGTGCCGCTCGAAAGGCTGATTAGGATCAAAAAGTTTCCGGTAAGTAATGTGTTTTTTTGAAATAAAACCACCCACCTGCTCCACCACGTTAATCATCTTAGGGTTAAAATCACCAATCCAATTCATTTCATAATCCTCATATCGTTTGTATTCGTCTTGCAAAACTTTACGAGCGGCCATAATTATAGCACCATCGGCTCCTTTGCCCTGGTGCTCCGGCACAACACCGAAGAGTATGCCGAACGCTTTGGTATTTGTTTTAGCTATAAACAAATGGTAGGCAAATTTGATTTTGCCCCACCAGTTCATTTTTCCATTCACATGTTTAAAGATCTGATTCAGTTCGGGCAGGGAGATAAAAAAAGCGATAGGATCATTCTTGTAGAAACCGAAATAAATCAGACGTTCGTCCAAAATCGGTTTCATTTGTTTTACAATCTGGTCGGCCTGCGCCTGCGAAAGTTCAGGATTTTCGGCCCGGTTCGCCCACGCCCGGTTATACACGCTGCGCAAGTAGCCCGCCAGTAAATGAAATTCCGACTTTTTCAGGTAGTGAAACGAATAGTCGGGATCGTGCGACAATAAATCGGCCTTCTCGGCCAGGCGTGGATGAAGCGGGTCTTTAATCTTGCGTAGGTAGGTGAGCTGATTGAAGTACAACTGAAAACCATAAGCCTCGAAGAATTGCTGGTAGTAAGGGAAGTTATAATTAGTCTGGTAATTTGGTTCAAAATGAAATCCCTCCACCAGCAGCCCCCACCAACGGTCGCGGTTTCCGAAATTAATCGGGCCGTCCATTGCCTGCATGCCGCGTTCCGCCAGCCAATCGCGACACGCATCAAACAAAAGAAAAGCCGCAGCCTGATCTTGGATACACTCAAAAAAACCCATTCCGCCTGTGGGTTGCTTATTTCCCTTTAACACATTTTTGTCGTTGATGAAAGCGGCCACCCGGCCAATGGCCACACCGGCCGTGTCTTTCAAAATCCAGCGGATGCACTGACCATGACGGAATGTTTTGTTTTTCTCCCGGTCAAATACAGACTCCACGTCCGCGTCCAGCGGGCGAATCCAGTTGGGTGTGTGTTGGTAGAGCCGGACAGGCAGCAATAAAAACTGCCGGGCAAGAGCCGGTGTAGTAACTTCAACAAGGGTCATGCTATTCTACGGCTGCGGATAGTTGGGCAAGGAGATGGCAAACGTGGTTCCTTCGCCAAAGATACTCTTGATTTTGATTTCTCCGCCCAGTTTTTCCACTGCGTTCTTGACAATATACAGTCCCAATCCCGACCCGGCCGACCGGTCGCTGGCCCGGTAAAACATCTCAAAAACGCGGGCCTGATCTTTTTCCGCAATGCCCACACCATTGTCACGAAATTGGATGCGTGCGGACTGCCGCGTAATCTTGACCTGAATATCGACATGAGGTTGCGCCTTGTACAGATCCAGGTATTTGATCGCATTTGAAATCAGATTCCGGAAAACTTCTGAAATCCGCCAGGGGTCGCTAAAGAATACGTCACCTTCAACGTTTACATTGTAGGAAACCCGCGCAGCCTGCGGCATGTAACTGAGGTCCTGAAAATGTTTATCGATAATCGCCTTTAGGTCAACCGAGGCGAGCTTAATATCCATTTTCAGATTTTTCGAGTGGCTGAGCACATCATTGATAAACCCATCCAATTTCTTCACCCGATCGCCCACCAGGTTGAGGTACTCCACCGGGTTATCCTGATTGCCGGGAAGCCTGGCAAGATTGACCAGACCCAAAATAGATGATAACGGGGCGCGTAAATCGTGAGAAACTTTGTAGACGAAGTTATCCAACTCCGTATTTCGGATCTTTAACTCGTCCTCGAGTTTCTTTTGTTCGGTGATGTCCACATATACACCAAAGATGCCGATCGTTTCATCAGCCAGGCTAACCGGTACGCCCAGCAGGATGACGGATAGCTCGGCACCATCCTTGCGCAATCGTTTGGTCTGAAGCCGAATCGTTTGCTTGCCTGATATCAGTTGATTCAGTTCGTTGCCTTCCTGCTCCAGGTTATCCGGTACAATAAATTTGTTCAAGCCTTTTCCTCGTAACTCGGGCTGACTGAAGCCAAAGAGCGCTTCGAATCCTTTATTTACCTTCACCACCTTGCCTTTGTTATCCAGCATGACCACGGCCAGTGGTGAGCTTTCGAATAACTGCGTGAACAAAACCTCGTTCTTTAAAACCGCTTCTTCCGCCATCTTTTGGCCGGTGATATCGCGAACGATAATTTGTACAGCCGGCTTGCCCTTGTACTCGTACGGGTAGCCGTAAACCTCAACATCAATCAGTTGCCCGTCAAGCCTCACAAACTTCTCCTCCAGGCGGGGCACCCGCTCACCTTTCATCATGCGCCCAATCCGATTGACCACACTCTTTTGAAACTCGGGGGCCACAAAGTCAAGCACGTTGAGCCCAAGGAGTTGCTCGGGTGCCTCAGCACCCATAATGCGACAGGCTGCCGAGTTGACAAAAACTAACTTTCCTTCACAGTGGACACCAATACCGATGGGCAGAAACTCGATCAGTGTGCGATAACGCTCCTCGCTTTCGTTGATGCTCTCTTCTTCCAGTTTACGCGCATGAAAATCCTGAAGAATACCTACCGTTCGCAAGGCATTGCCGTGAGCATCCCGCTCCACGGCCTGACCTTTTTCCAAAATCCAACGCCAGGATTTGTCTTTTAACTGAAACCGGTAGACGACCTCGTAGGCATCGGTTTGCCCCTGTAAGTGCTCTTGTATTTTCTTTTCGTAAGTCGGTCGGTCGGCCGGGTGTATGAAGTCTTCGCAGTGGCAAAACATCTGCTCCAACTCCGTTCGCTCATAGCCCATGAGTTGGGCCCAGCGTTCGTTGACAACAGTAGTATTGGTCCGAAAATCATAGTCCCAAAGACCAAGATCAGCGCTTCGCAGGCCCAGTTCGAGTCGCTGTTCAATTTCTAACCGGGCGCGTTCCAGCGACTTTCGATGCGAGATGTCAGTAATGACTCCGTTCCAAATGCAATTCCCCTCATCGTCATGGCGGGGCACACCCACTGACTCAACCCATACCGTTCGGTGTTTTCCTAAAATCCGGCCCTCCCATCGAAATGAAGTTTTCGATGTCATCACCTCATTCAAAAATAACTCAAAGGATGCCCGGTCTTCCGGGTGAATAAAACTCACCATGGGATGCACACCACTCAGTAGCTCAGCTTGTGTATAACCCAAAACCTCCTCGCACTTGGGGTTGATGTAACTGAAATCGCGATTGCCATTAGGTTGCAGGGTGTACTCAAAAACAACCACCGGCAAACGATCCAAAATTCGCTGCGCTTCTTCCTTATGTGTCACCCGTGCTGCTTTTGTTTCACTATCTACGCTCATGTAAACTCAACTATGAATTCGAGTTAACGCAAACATAAATCAGGCGAGCTATTCCTTTGGGCTCGTGTAATAAAATCAATAAAACAGGCAAAAAGCGGCTTAAAAAGGCGTGCGATAGTGAGGCACTGAGGCCAAATCCCAGTCAATCACAAGCCCCGAGCTAACATTACGGGCAACGTCTCGGCCGTAGAGGGCCTCCACCAGGTACAAAGCCGCCTCATACGATCGGGCACCTCCGGCCGAAGAAATGGCTGATCGATCGTGGACAAAACTCACCTGTTCCCGAACCTCGGCCAACTGGGGGAAAGCTTCGCGAAACCGGACGATGTCAGCCGGGAAGGTGGTGCAAACATGCGCATCCAGCAAACCCGCCTTGGCCAATACAAATGCTCCATCACAAAGAGACATCACGTAAAGGGCCTGGCGGCCATGTGTGCGCACGAATTCAATCAATGCCGGATTGGTCAGGTCGGTATCCATGCTATGCTGGGCGCTGGGCACAACCAAAAGGTCAATTGCGGGAAGTGAATCCGTTGCCATGGCAAAGTCCGGCAGCAGCCGCAGCCCCTCAAACGTGGTAACCGTATCGCGTGTAGGTGCCACGGTAAACACCTTGATCCCATGAGGGGTATGAAAGGCCGTGTGTTGGAGCACATCCATTGGCGCTACCAGTTCCGTATTGTAGGTACCGTCAACAATCACAAACGCTGCGTTCAGCTGGCGGTCGGGCAAAACCGGTACCTCGGCTATGGCGGGTTGATCTGAACGTGAGCAACTCATCGCCAGCAACAACAGAATCAGCACCCCTGGTTTCATTTCCGTTTAGCGTTTATCGCAACAAAAAAGCAGTGATTGCTCACTGCTTCTTCTATGTTTCTATTTCGTTCTCTACGCAGACTTCAGCGCCTCTGCACCAGCCACGATCTCCAAAATCTCTTTGGTGATGGCGGCCTGGCGGGTACGATTGTAGGTCAACCGCAAATCCTTAAGCAGTTCGCCTGCATTGTCGGTTGCCTTATCCATGGCCGTCATCCGGGCTCCGTTCTCGGCCGCGTTCGAATCAAGGGCCGCCTTGAACAGCTGAACCTTCAGCGACTTGGGAATGATACCGGTAATAATCTCCTCCCGGGTAGGCTGGTAGATATAGTCAACTTCCTGTGTCTTCTTCTCCTGCCTGGGGGGCAACACTGGCAGGTATTGCTCCGTACGCAAGATCTGCGTGGCTACATTCTTGAACTCGTTGTAAACGATCTCCACCTTGTCATATTCGCCTAGCTGAAATGATTTCATCACGTACTCGGCTACCTCGGCAGCCTTTTCGAAACTCAGGCTGTTGATGAGACCCCAATACTGATCAACCACCTGGTAGTTGCGCTTGCTCAGGTATTCATACACTTTTTTGCCAAGCGGAAGAAAAGCAACGTTGCCCGCTTTAAACTGCTTCTCGTATTTCTCCATCGCCAGGCGAACACTGGCCTTAATCACCGTGCCATTAAACGATCCGCAAAGACCACGATCGGAGCTGATGCATATGATCAGGATTTTCTTTTCCTCACGAACTTGTCCGTACCAGTTGTCTCCGTCAGCACCAGCTGCGGATAAATTCTGAATTACTGAGTTTAACTTCTGAGCAAACGGGCGCATTTGCATAATGCGGTCCTGGGACTTCCGCAACTTGGCAGCGGCCACCATCTTCATGGCTTTGGTGATCTGCTGCGTGGAGACCACCGAAGAAATTCTGCTCTTTACTTCCTTTAAACTCGGCATACGGGTAACCTGTCTGAAATCGTCTAGTCGTCAATACTTTCCAGCCATCTCGAGCGCCACACGCTTGATCACGTCTACGTCATTATCCTCGAATTTACCCGCCCTGAAATTGTCCAGAACGGCTTTGTGCTGGAGGCGTAACAAAGAGATGAAATCCTTCTCAAACTCCTTTACTTTGGCAACCGGCACTTTGTCGATGTATCCTTTCGTAGACGCCAGAATAATGGCTACCTGTTCTTCCACCGGCACGGGTGCATATTGAGGTTGCTTTAATACTTCCGTATTCCTGCGGCCGCGCTCAATCGTTAGCTTGGTCGCAGCATCCAAATCAGAACCAAACTTGGCAAAGGCCTCCAGTTCGCGGAATTGCGCCTGGTCAAGTTTCAGCGTACCGGCCACTTTCTTCATCGATTTGATCTGAGCGGACCCACCCACGCGCGATACCGAAATACCTACGTTGATGGCCGGACGGATACCCGAGTTGAACAGGTTCGTCTCCAGGAATATCTGACCATCCGTAATCGAGATCACGTTGGTCGGGATATAAGCGGACACATCGTTGGCCTGCGTTTCAATGATCGGCAAAGCCGTCAGCGATCCGCCACCTTTCACCAGATGCTTGATGGAATGAGGCAGGTCGTTCATGTTGCGGGCTATGTCATCGTTGTTGATCACTTTAGCGGCACGCTCCAGCAAGCGCGAGTGCAAGTAGAATACATCACCGGGATACGCCTCGCGTCCGGGAGGTCTGCGCAACAGCAGGGATACTTCGCGGTAGGCCACCGCCTGTTTCGACAGGTCATCGTAGATAACCAGGGCAGGACGGCCGGTGTCGCGGAAAAATTCGCCAATGGATGCACCGGTAAACGGAGCAAAGAACTGCATCGGGGCAGGGTCAGATGCTGATGCAGACACGATCACGGTGTAGGACAAAGCACCGGCTTTTTCCAGGGTGGCCGCTACCTGAGCAACAGTTGACGCCTTTTGGCCAATGGCTACATAAATGCAGTATACGGGTTGACCCTTGTCGTAAAATTCCTTTTGATTGATGATCGTATCCAAGGCCACAGCCGTCTTGCCAGTCTGGCGGTCACCGATGATCAATTCGCGTTGACCGCGGCCGATCGGAATCATGGCATCAATGGCCTTGATACCGGTTTGCAGCGGCTCGTTCACCGGCTGACGGAAAATAACTCCGGGCGCTTTGCGCTCCAGCGGCATTTCGTACAGTTCGCCTGTCAGCGGACCTTTTCCATCGATAGGCTGCGCCAATGTATTTACCACACGACCCAATACGCCCTCGCCTACTTGAACCGAACCAATTTGCCCGGTACGCTTCACGGTAGCCCCTTCCTTGATGCCTTTGGGGTCACCCAAAAGCACGGCTCCCACGTTATCTTCTTCCAGGTTGAGTACGAGTGCACGCAATCCATTTTCAAACTGGATCAACTCTCCAGCCTGGGCCTTGGTAAGGCCGTAGATGCGCGCCACTCCATCACCGATGGTTAACACGGTGCCAATTTCTTCCAGTTGGGCGGTGGTACGCGCCTGCGACAACTGCTCACGCAGGATTGCGGATACTTCTTCGGGTCTGATCTCTGCCATAATTCGTTACTTCAAAAATTGAATTTCGTTCAAAACTGTTTTACGTAGGGGTTCTCGTTGAACTTCACCTTGAGTGTCTTGAGCTTGCTCTTGATGGACGCATCAATCTGCTGATCGCCTACATTGAGAATAAAGCCACCGATCAACTCAGGGTCTACCTTTTCGTGTAGTTCTACTGTCTTTTTCTGGCTCAATTCGCGGGCCATCCGGTCAATCTCCGCACGCAGTGTAGCATCCATGGCCAGGGTTGTAATCACCTCGGCCTTGCCAATGCCCTTATATTCGTTGTAAGCCTCGTGAAACTCGCGCGCTATGGAAGGCAACAACGGCTCACGATTTTTTTGGGTAAGTATGTTAATGATGGCAAACGTGAGTTCATGCACCTTTCCAGCAAACACCTGGTGCAGTACCTTTCGCTTGATCTCATGCCGAACGATCGGGCTGCGCAGCATTAACAGCAACTCACGACTTTTGGTCACGGTGGTGGTGAACAACTGCATATCGGCATGCACCTGCTCCAACGCTCCCCTTTCAACAGCCAGACTGAGGAGTGACTTGACGTATCGTGCGGCAACGCGTGAGTCGTTCATATCTTAGTTCAGCTTCAGATCTTTGATGATGGAGTTAACTAACTCGCGCTGGGCGCTATCCGAGGCCAGATTCTTCTTCATCAGTCGCTCGGCTACTTCCAGCGAGAAATTGGCCACCTGAAGTTTCACTTCTTTCAGGGCCGCCATCTTTTCGGTCTGAATAACAGCTTTGGCGTCCTCAATGATTTTGTCCGCGTTTTTACGGGCATCGTTCTGGGCCTGGTCGTGCAGGCGGGAGGCCGCGTCGCGGGCTTCGCGCAATATCTTATCGCGCTCCTCACGCGCCTCTTTCAGCAGCTTTTCGTTATCCGACTTGAGCGAAGCCATCTCCGCTTTTGCCTTTTCTGCCGAGTCCAACGCTTGCTGAATGGAGGTCTCCCGCTCCTTCAAGCCAGCCAGAATTGGCTTCCAAGCCAAAAATGCCAGTAGTATAACAAGCAACAAAAAAACAAATGCCTGCCAAATGATGAGGCCGGTTCCAGGGGTTAGTAGTTCCATAGTGTTTCGGGTTTTATGCAGTTAGCCAAAAAACGGAGTGCCCCGGCCCAGTGCCGGAGCGCTCTCCGTTTCTTTTCTCAGCCTTTGAACGAAATCAACAAGCAAATAACAAGGGCGAAGAGGGCGGCCACCTCAATAAGGGCAGCGATGATCAGCATAGCACCCTGAATCTTGCCTGATGCTTCAGGCTGACGGGCCATACCTTCCATCGCTGAGCCACCAATGCGGCCGATACCGATACCTGCGCCAATCGCAGCTAAACCGGCACCAATGCCTGCACCCATGATCGCGTAGCTGATGTCCAATAAAATAGCTAACAACATAGTTTTAAATAATTAAGTGAAACAAAACGCCCTGTGGTGCTACCCGCAGGGATATCTTTAATGGTGGTCGTGTTCCTCTACGGCCATGCCGATATACAGTGACGTAAACAGCGTAAACACATAGGCCTGAATTCCGGCCACCAATAATTCAATCAAATCGATAAACAAAACAATCACACTCGACATCAACCCCACCGTGATACTTTGAAAAATAAAGGCCAGTGAAATCAACGCCAGTAGGACAATGTGCCCGGCTGTGATCGCCACAAACAAACGAATGGTCAGTGAAATCGGCTTCGTGAATATACCGATGATTTCCACCGGCAGAATCACCAAACGAAGAGGCAGCGGCACACCCGGAGTCCAGAAAATGTGGCCCCAGTAGCTTTTGTTTCCACTGACATTGGTAATGATGAACGTGAAGAAGGCGAGCGTGGCGGTAACTGCAATATTACCCGTGAGGTTACCGGCACCCGGCAACAAACCCAACAAGTTACCAAACAAGATGAAGAAAAAGAGGGTGAGCAAGTAAGGCAGGTAGCGCTCATAACGATGGCCAATATTCGGTTTCACCACTTCATCGCGCACAAAAACCACGATCGGTTCAATAAATGACTGAACTCCGCTGGGCGCCCGGCCGGCATTGCGTTTGTACCCGCGCGCGGCCGCCACCAGCACCACGAGCAGAAGGGTGGAGTTGATCAACAGCATGCCCACGTTCTTTGTAATGGAAACATCCAGAACCGGCTGGCCATTCAATGTAATGTGGTTATGCTCTAACCGGTAACCGTTGTACTCCACGGTTTGGTGGTGATCATCATAAAAGCGTGATGATGAAAACATCTCCAGGCCACGGGCTTCGGAATAGACAATGACCGGCAGGTACAACGTACCATAGTGGCCATCAAAGAAATGCCAAACATGGTCGTCTAGGACGTGATGAATAATGACATCGTTGGCATTGAACGCGCCCTCAGCGTGAGCTTCGGTATGGACATTATCAGCCTGAGTGGCTTCCTGGGCAAAAACCCCAGAAAAAGTCATCAAAAAGCAACCTAAAAAGAGGGGCAGAAACATTGTTTTTGAGGTCAGAAATGGCTTTTTCATCCGGAAACGAGAGGGTCTGCAAAAATCGAGTGCAAAAGTATTGATTAATCGGTCAAAAGGAAACGTTTGACCAAGTTTTTAGGCCTTGCCGCAGCACCCGGTTCTTATCGGGGCGTGGCCCGCAACAACCACCACAACTCAAGCCCGGTAAACGAGAGGTAGGCCAACAAAAACACCACCGCATTGGCCATGGCCTCGGTCGGGTTGTCTATGACAATCACCACCAGATAGGTCAGGCTCAGCAGCATTTTAACGGCAATGGACCCCAGGTAGGCCAGGGGAAAAAGATCGGGCTGCCGGCTGCGCAGGCGAACCATCATGAACACCAGGGCGCCCGTGAGCGCCAGCAAGAATAGAATGGAGAACCAACCGTATCCGGGAAATATCATGAATTCTTATTGACCGAGCGGTAGAGTGAATACATCTGGCCGCCAAACATCAGCAAAACAAAAGTGAGGAGGAAAACCGGAAACGTGAATCCGGCTTTTTGGTCGAGCCAATGCCCCAACCAGGCAGCCAAGCCAATGGCCACTACCAGTTGCAGCCCTAACGCACTGTACTTAATGGCTTGATTAAATGGCGCGGGCTTCTTCGGTTCGGTAGGCCCGGTTCCCATTCTCGCCCAGTTTAATGTCCTTGATCGCAGCGCCCATCTTGCAGCTTCCGTTAAAGACGGCTCCTGGTTCCACAACCAGTTTGCCGGTGAGAATATCCCCATGAATGATGGCTGTTGCCTTTAACACCAGCATCTCGGCCACTTCCACTCGGCCGCGAACTTCACCTTCGATGTCGGCATTCTGCGCGGCTATGTTTCCCTCTACGTGGCTGGTGCTGCCTAATGCAATCTTCGAGCGCGACCGAACATTACCAATGATTTTTCCTTCAATGCGCATGTTGCCGTGCGTCTCAATATTACCTTCCAGCACGGTACCTTTTCCAATAACGTTGCTGGAGTTACTGATTTCTTCGGCTGCTCTCTTTTGTTCTTTTGTGGTGATCATAGGTTCTTCCATTAAAAAGTTACGAACTCCTCGGGGTTTAAGGAGTTCCCATTATACCAAAGTTCAAAATGCAGGTGCGGCCCATCGGTGAGCTCGCCACTGTTGCCAACAATGGCAATGATTTCTCCGGCATTGACAAAGCTACCAACTTTTTTCAATAGCTGGGCATTGTGCTTGTATACCGATATCAGGTTTCCCCGGTGTTGAATGGCGATGACATACCCGGAGTCCTGCGTCCACGAGGCCATAACAACGGTGCCTTCGGCAATGCACTTCACCGACTCGTTGGTCTTCGCCACGATGTCAATTCCATAGTGGCCCTTTTGCACATCGTAACGATCCGAAACGAAGCCGGTGATCGGGGAAAAGAAAAATGTTTCTTGCAACTCGCTATACTTATTGCTGGTGAGCGCAATGCGCCCTTGTTCGGACTGCTCGAATTCTGCCCGAAACTGCGAGTCGGATGGATTGAGCTTAAGGTTGCCGATGGCTGAAACGGGGCGCGTGGTGACGTTCAACTCCTGCACCGGGTCGCGGAAGGAGCCGGTCGTATCGCCACTTAAGATTCGTTGAAAGTTAGCTATGAACTTGTCCTTGCGGTCGACCTCCAACGCGAGGGAATCGACTTTGAGTGCGAGCAAATATAATTTCTTGTTGGCCTCCATTTGCGCATGGCGCGGATCGAACCAGCGGGCGAGCAAAGTCTGCGACAGAAAAAGGCTGCCGATAAACGTAGCCAGAAAAACGATGACGACAATCACAAGCACCTTGGCATAGGTGAAGCCGATGGCACGGGTCTCAGCCAATGAATCTTCATGGCGAATCACCAGTTGGTGCCGCTCCGTCAGGCGCTCGGAAAGTGTCTTTTTCGGCTTCAAAAAGGGCAAATTTTGGCAAAGGTACAGATTTGGCTGGTTTTTGGCCGGGCGTTAGTATTGCCCTTCCCTTTTTTTACGTTTGTAAGTCGTATTATTCTATGAGCAGGTTTTGGGCAGGTTTAGGTTCACTGGCAGCGTGCTTCGCATGGCTTATCGCAGCCTCGTGTTCCTCCAATCAAAATACCATCACGGCCGACTTGTTCCACAACTCCACGGCTCACTACAACGGCTATTTCTACGCCCGCGAAAAAACGGTAGAAGTTGAACGGTTAATTCAGAAAAGCCTGGACGATGATCCTAACCAGATTCTGCGACTTTATCCAAAACTGGATACCGTTTTGGCCAAGACTTACGCCAAAGACACGGAGGAAATCATTAAAATGGCTTCCATCTCCATCCAGCGGCATCCCAACAGCAAGTGGGTTGACGATAATTATGTGCTGGTGGGCCTGGCACGGCTTTACGCGTGCGATTGGGAAAACGCCATTCAAACGTTCAAGTACGTAAACACCAAAAGCAACGATGCAGCTGTTCGCCATAAGGCGCTTGTACACTTGCTGCGCACCTTCACCGAAATGGGTGAGTACGATAAGGCAGAGGAAGTCGGTGCTTTTCTGGAGAAGCAAAAGCTGGAGCGCGAAACGCAGAAGAATTTCTATCTGACGAAAGCGTACTACTTCCAGGTACGCAACAATTACGACTACATGGTGCGCAGCCTGACCCAGGCCGATTCGTTGCTCAGCCGCACCGACCGAAAGGGACGAATTTATTTCCTCATTGGCCAGATTTACCAGCAACTTGGATTCAGCTCGCTGGCGTACAATTATTACCGCAAGTGCCTGTCCGCCCACCCCGATTACGAGATTGACTTCTATGCTCGTCTCAATATGGCACAGGTTGCCCAACTCAATGACTCCCGGAGTGTGCGCACCGTTAGAAAGCAGTTCGAAAAAATGCTAACCGACTCCAAGAATGCCGAATTCGTGGATAAGATCTATTACGAGTTGGGTGAATTTGAACGGAAGCAGGGCAACCTGCCGCAAGCGCTCGATGACTTTGAATTGGCGGCCCACAGCGGCACCAACAAGCGGGTTCAAGGTCAATCCTTCCTGCGCATGGGGCAAATCTATTTTGATTCGCTCCAACGCTATACGCTCGCCAAGAATTACTACGACAGTGCGGTTCAGGCGCTGCCGCGCGATTTCGAAAACCTTGACGCGATAAAAAAGCGACAGGAGATTTTGGGTGAATTTGCCCTGCACACCGAAACCATAATCTGGAACGACAGCCTGCTGACCATGGCCGCTATGGATTCGCTGTCGCTTCGTCACGTGCTAGACTCCGTGGTAGCTGCCCGCCAAAAACCGGTTGTTGCTTCGAAGAAAAAGCGAAGACGAAATACGGGCCGGCCAGCCGCAGCCGGTCCCCAAAGCGAATTCTTCCGTCAATTGAATCAAGATGACAACACTACGGTTGCCGACTGGTATTTCGGGAACCCCAGTGCGGTAGCGCTGGGTCAGTCGGAGTTCCAGCGCATCTGGGGCAACATTACATTGGAGGACAACTGGAGACGCTCCAACAAGGCAGCCGAACAATTAAGCGGCCCACAGGTAGCCGACACACAGCCCGTGGCGAAAGACTCCGTAGCGGAGATAGCCAAAACAGAAACCACAGCGGTTGACGAAGTGGGTATGGTTTTCGCGCAACTGCCCCGAACGGACAAGAGGATTAAAGAGGCGAACGGCAAAATCGAAGAAGCCTATTTCCGGCTGGGCGACTTATACTATTTTGAGTTGCTGGAGAAAGAAAACGCTGCCGAGTCGTATGAGAAACTGCTCAACCGGTATCCGCAATCCGCGCGCGTACCCGAAACGCTATACAAACTTTACCTGATCGAAAAAGAAAAAGGTAGTGATAAAGTCGAGCTGTACGCACAACGGCTGAAAGATCAATATCCCACCTCAACCTTTACACGCATTCTGATTAATCCGGATTACCTGAAAGAAACCAGCGTGGCGGCCGAGAAGCAGAAGATGATTTACAAGGAGGCCTATACGTATTACCAGGAGAATAACTTGCGCCTGGCACGTGCACGCCTCGAAGAGGCAACCGCGCTGGGCGAAACCTTCTTTTCGCCCCAACTGGAACTTTTGGGGATATTACTCACCGGCAAAACGGAGGACATTGCCCGCTACCAGTATGAGCTGAGCGAGTTTGAAAAGAAATATGCCGAAACCGATTTGGGTCGTTATGCCGGACAGTTATTGGCCACTTCGCGGGTGTTAACCGAACGGCTGGAGAGAGCCAAGGGCATTAAGTTCATTGAATCGTTCAACGAACCGCACTACTTTGTGGTCATCTATAAAAAAGCCGACCGGCTGACGAATGCTGTAGCCACGGCACTTGACCGATTCAATTCCGCCCAGTGGAAGGAAAAAAATCTGCAAACAAGCAGCCTCGTGCTGAGCGATGAACGGGTGCTCACCCTGGTACAACCGTTGGCCGACCAACAAGAAGCTCTGGCGTATTTCGATAAGTTTCGCAGCCAGATCGAAAAGCAGCCGCCCTTTTCGATGTATAAATTCAATACCTTTGTTATTACCAAAGACAACTTCCAGATTTTTTATAAAAACAAGGCGCTGGATGAGTACCTCACCTTCTTCGACCGGAACTATCAAAACCAAACTCCGTAAACTTTTGAATGCTCGCAAAAGCTGGGTACCCCCGGTTATCAAGTACATCTGGATTGTTTTTCTCTGCTTCCTACTCGGTCTTCCCCTCTACTTATATACCGTTAGCATTGATCTGTTCGGGTTGTATGGCGGCATGCCCAGCCTGAAAGAAATCGAAAACCCGGAAAACGATCTCTCGTCTGAATTGATTTCCGCAGACGGAGTATCCCTTGGGCGTTACTTCCGCTACAACCGCAGTCAGGTTACGTACAACCAACTCTCCCCGGATCTGATCAACACGCTGCTGATCTCGGAAGACCACCGGTTTCATCAACATTCAGGTCTGGATTTTCCAGCTTACCTCCGGGTGATCTATGGATTGCTGACGTTCAATCCGCAGGGTGGGGGAAGCACCATTACCCAACAACTGGCCAAAAACCTGTTTACCATGAACCCCGACAAAAGCCTGGACGGACACCTGGCTAGCCTGGGGAGTTACCCGAGACGACTCATTCAGAAAAGCAAAGAGTGGATTATCTCCGTATCGCTGGAGCGCAACTTCACCAAAGAAGAAATCATTGCTTTGTATCTGAACACCTGCGATTTCAGCAGCAACGCGTTTGGCATCAAGGTGGCCTCGGAGACTTACTTCAATAAACCGCAAGACAGCCTCAACCTGCAGGAGTCGGCCATTCTGGTGGGCATGCTGCAGGCGCCTTCCAAGTTTAATCCCTATCGAAACCCGAACAATGCACTAAAAGTGCGCAACGAAGTGCTCAGCAAAGTGTACCGCCACGGCTATAAAATAAAAACACGCGAGCAATACGATTCGATCACCGCGTTGCCGATTGAATTAGACTACAACGTGCAAAACCAAAACGAAGGCCTCGCCACCTACTTTCGCACCGTTGCCAGCAGCTACCTGATGGCCTATTGCAAAGAAAAGGGAATTGACCTGTGGAACTCGGGGTTAAAAATCTACACCACCATTGACAGTAAGTTGCAGCGCTATGCCGAAGAGGCCATGAACGAACACATGGCCGCGCTGCAACAGCAATTTTTTGACGAGTGGGCGAAACGCAAACGTAATCCGTGGGTAAACGAAGACGGCCAGGAGATCAAAACCTTTCTTCAAACCCGGATCAAGCAGACTGACACCTACAAAAGCCTGGTTGCCAAATACGGGGAGGGCCATGATTCAGTCAAAATCATGCTCAATCTGAAAAAGCCGATGACCATTTTCACCTGGAAGGGCGAGCGCGATACCTTGTTCAGCAGCATGGATTCGCTAAATTACTATAAGCGTTTTCTTCAAAGTGGTATGATGGCCATGGACCCCAACACCGGTCATATCAAAGTCTGGGTGGGCGGCTTTAACCACAAATTCTTCAAATTCGACCACGTGAAGTTAGGCAAGCGGCAACCGGGTTCTACGTTCAAGCCTTTTGTTTACGGACTGGCGATGGAGTCCGGAATCTCGCCCTGCGAAATCAAGACGGATATTTCACCGCCCTTTTCACTACCCGAAGGGGGCACCTGGCAACCCAAAAACTTTGACGGGGCGTATGGTGACGGGTCGAAGATGACCCTGCGCCAGGCTATGGCCCGTTCCGTTAACTCCATAACTGCGCAACTCATGCAGGAGTTGGGCATGCAAAATGTGGTCCGCTTTGCGCATGATGTAGGTATTGAAAGTGAACTGGCTGCGGTGCCTTCGCTGTGCCTGGGCACCAGCGATGTTTCCTTGTTTGAGCTGACGGCTGCCTACTGCACATTTGTCAACTCGGGCATTTATACCGAACCTTTTTTTATCACGCGCATTGAAGATAAAAATGGAAATGTGATCGAGAACTTTGTTCCCAAAACGCGGCAAGCAATTGACGAGCAAACGGCCTTCAAAATGATTTACATGCTGAAGGGTGGTGTTGAGGAAGAAGGAGGAACCTCAGGTGGACTACCGTATGAACTGAAGGTAGACAATGAGTTGGGTGGCAAAACCGGCACAACCAATGATGCCAGCGATGGTTGGTACGTTGGATGCACACACGACCTGGTATCGGGTGTATGGGTAGGTGGCGATGAACGCTCCGTTCACTTCCCCACATGGGGTTTAGGCTCGGGGGCAAAATCAGCGCGCCCCATTTGGAGCAAATTCATGTTAAAAGCCTATGCCGACCCGAACTCCGGACTGGTGAAAGGCCAGTTCAAACGCCCGAGTAGTGGCGTGGATATGTCCCTCGACTGCAGCCGTCTGATCATTCCTTCGGACACCGTAAAAGTGGACGAAGAACCGTGGGATATCGACAACTAATCTACGTGAGTAGGAAGTTTCTCGGTGCTGTTTTCTCTCCAGCGCAGGTCAAACAAAAAAGAAATCTGAAAAAAGTTTCGGCCGATTTCATCGACTAAGCGGTAATCAAACTGCTGCATGTATCCCGTTTGCAACGTCAGGCTTTCGGTCATTTTACGTCCCACTCCCATGAAGAAACGATTGCGCTCAAAGTAAGGCGCCTGGTTGGTGAAAAAGAGCTCGTTTGAAAAATTCAAATACCATACGCCCGGCACCACCTGTTGCTGTTTACCCAGCGGAATAACGGCATTGATCCGATACCGAAAGCGATGCCGAAAGCCCGTTTGTGTCCACCGCTGCTCCGCCCGGTACCGATGTTCAAATTTCACCCGTTGGTAGTACTGCTTCATCGTCAGCTGTTCCCACAAACGCTCTTCATCACTCAATTTGGGATCTTCAAACGAACCGCCCGGGCTATAGGTATTGTAGCTGCCGCCCGCCACGGCCACGGAGAAGTTCTTATCGAGGCTGTATTGAATTCCTCCTTTTACTTCGTAGTAGTGAAAATCCTGGTAAAACTTTAGCGAACGAATCTGCCCTTCTGCAAATACCGCCCACTTATCGTTCACCTTAACCGAGGCGTTCAGGATATTCCAACTCCCCAAATCGCTGAACTGATTTGATTGGGCTGGGGCATCCAAAGACCAAAGAAGAAATAGCAAAAGGTAGTTGCGTTTCACGTGCGGCCAGTAGGCCGAAAGTAAGCAAATGGGTGATATTCCGCTATTTTTGAACGATGAAAGAAGAGTTGCGCGCTCAGGTAACGTCATTGCCCGACCAGCCCGGGGTGTATCGCTTTTATGACCGCGAAGCCAAATTGATTTACGTTGGTAAGGCCAAAAGTCTGAAGAAGCGCGTCAGCTCCTATTTCAACAAGCAAAGCCAGTACAACCGCAAAACCGAAAAACTGGTTTCCGAAATCGATCGCCTTGAATTTACCATCACCCATTCGGAGTTTGACTCCCTCCTGCTGGAAAACAACCTGATTAAAGAAAACCAGCCGAAGTACAACATCCTGCTCAAGGACGACAAGACCTTTCCCTACCTCTGCATCTTAAAAGAACGATTCCCCCGAATTATCTACACCCGAAAATATCTACCCAAACAAGGCGAGTACTTCGGGCCCTACACCAGTGTGGCCTCCATGAAAGCCGTTCTGGAATTGGTTCGCCAACTCTACTCTATTCGCACGTGCAGCCTGCTGCTCTCAGAAGAGAGTATTCAACAAAAAAAGTTAAAAGTCTGCCTGGAGTATCACATCGGAAACTGTCGCGGACCCTGCGAAGGCTTGCAGGAAGAAACCAGTTACCTGGAGGACATTGCGCAGGCCCGCAATGTCTTGAAAGGCGACTTGAGTATTGTGGAAGAGACCTTTGCCGCGCGCATGCAGGCCGCAGCCGAAAAATTCGAATATGAAATTGCCGCACGCTTTAAACATAAGCTTGATCTGTTGGAAAAATTCCAGACAAAGTCGCTGGTCGTTAACCGGAAACTCACCGATATTGATGTGATCAGCATCGCCAGTTCCGAAACCGAGGCATTTCTCAATTACATGATGGTGAAGGAAGGTGCCATCGTGTTCTCCAAGAATGTTGAAGTGAAAAAGAAACTGGATGAACCGGACAACGACCTGGCCAGCCTGGTGCTCGTGAACCTGCGGGCAGAGTGCCGGAGCTCGAACCCCGTGGTCTTCAGCAACGTGGCGTTGGCTGTGGAGATGAGCGATTTGGAAATTGTGGTGCCCCAGATTGGCGATAAGCGAAAGTTGGTTGCGCTCTCGCTCAAAAACGCGTTGTTTGCCAAACAAAAAAAGCAAACCGAAAAAGAAGAAAAGCAGTCAAAGAAGAATGAGGTACTGCACATCCTCCAGAAAGACCTTCGCCTCACCACCTTTCCGAAAGTCATTGAGTGCTTCGACAATTCCAATTTTCAGGGGACCACGCCCGTTGCCGCAATGGTTCGCTTTGTGGATGGCCAACCGAACAAAGGCGGTTACCGGCACTTCAACATCAAAACGGTGGAAGGCCCCGATGACTTTGCTTCGATGAAAGAAATTGTTACCCGCAGGTACAAGCGCATTATGGAAGAACAAGGTGAGTTTCCCAACCTGATTGTAGTGGACGGGGGCAAAGGTCAACTCAGCAGCGCGTGCGAGGCTATGCAGGCATTGGGGCTCTACGGAAAAATTCCCATCGTGGGGATTGCCAAAAAGCTGGAGGAGATCTATTACCCAGAGGATCCGTTACCGCTACACATCAGTAAAAAATCACCCGGCTTGTTGTTGTTGCAGCGCATTCGGGATGAGGCCCATCGGTTTGCCATTACGTTTCACCGTCAAAAGCGCAGCTCAGCCACGTTTGTAACGGAATTGGAAGGCATACCCGGTATTGGAAAGAAAACAACGGACAAACTCCTGGCTCATTTCAAATCCGTGAAAAAAATAAAAGAGGCAAGTCTGGAGGAACTCACCTCTTTGGTGGGCGAAAAGACAGCGCGGAAAATACTGGGGTAAAGAAACAAAAACCGGATTCCCAATCGTGAATGCTCTGCATTCAGCACCAGGAATCCGGCATTTGATCATGCCTACATTTTCTCCTTCGCAATGGGCGGCAACACGCCCATGTTATACCAGGCAAAAGCGAAGGCATCGGCTGTGCCCTCGATGTTCTTGGTAAGGTTAGAGGCACCATGTGCTGAATTGGTCTCAATACGGATCAACACAGGGTGATTACCTTTATGATTCTCCTGCAATGTGGCGGCAAACTTATACGAGTGAGCGGGCACCACACGATCATCATGGTCGGAAGTTGTCACGAGTGTAGCCGGATAGCTCACGCCCGGTTTGATATTGTGCAGCGGTGAATAACCTTTCAAATATTCAAACATCTCCTTTGAGTCATCTGCAGTACCATAATCGGGTGCCCAACCGGGGCCAGCTGAGAATCGGTGGTACCGAAGCATGTCCATTACGCCCACGGCCGGCAAGGCTACTTTAAACAACTCGGGGCGTTGGGTCATGCAGGCGCCAACTAACAAGCCACCATTCGAGCCACCCTGAATTGCGAGATAGTCAGAAGACGTGTATTTCTCAGCGATGAGGTATTCTGCTGCAGCAATGAAGTCATCAAACACATTTTGCTTTTTCATTTTGATGCCTGCTTTGTGCCACTCTTCACCATATTCGCCACCGCCTCGTAAATTGGCCATGGCGTAAACACCACCATTCTCCAGCCAAACCAGACGAGAAGCGCTGAAACTCGGAAGCATAACCGAGTTAAAGCCTCCATATCCATAAAGTAGCGTAGCATTTTTTCCGTTCATGACAAGGCCCTTCTTGTGCACAATAAACATCGGGACGCGAGTGCTGTCCTTGCTTGTATAAAAAACTTGCTTCATCTCGTATTCGTCTGGGTTAAAGTCGAGGGTTGGCTCGGCATACAATGCAGATTTACCCGACTCAATCGAATAACTGAAAATGGTTGTTGGGTAGAGAAAAGAGGTAAAGGTGTAGTAAATCTCTTTTTCAGTTTCGCGGCTCCCACCCCAGACCGCGGTACCGATTCCGGGTAATTCCACCTCGCGTTCAAACTTGCCAGTGGCATCAAACTGCTTGATGAGTGATTTCACGTCAACCGTGTAATCTGCAAAGATCTTGCCGCCACCAGTACTAAATGAGGCTACGTTTTTTTCTTCCGCAATAACATCTTTCCAGTTTTCTGGTAATGGTCTTGCAGGGTCAATCAACACCAGCCGGTTGTTGGGGGCATTCAGGTTGGTTTGCATGAGTAACAGGCTCCCTTGATTGGCAATTATGGAATGATCATTTTCCTGATTGCCTACGAGTGTGACAATCTTGCCTTTCGGATCGTTCAAATCGCGGACGTATACCTCCTGACCAGAGGTGCCGTTGGTGGCCCCGATAACAAGGAATCGCTCATCCTCAGTCAGGTACGACCATAGATATCTTTTTGGGTTTTTGTCGTCTCCAAAAATCAACTGATCCTGGTCACGGCTTTCACCAATCTTGTGGTAGTAAAGTTTTTGATTTTCAGCTTTGGCGGTAATACGGCTGGTTCCTTTCAGGTGTCCGTACGAAGTGTAGTAAAAGCCCTCATTGCCTTTCCAGGCGATGCTCGCAAACTTTAAATTGCGAATGGTGTCCTGTAGCTGCATTTTGTCGGATGTGCCAATTATTATGGCGTGTGTCCAGTCAGAGCCACTCGGGGCAATAAGGTACGCCAAGCGCGAGCCGTCTTTAGAGAAAGACATACCCGCGAGACGCGTGGTGCCATCAGCTGCAAACGTATTGGGATCAAGAAAAGCTTCAGGATCGCCTCCGGTTATTTTCTTACGATAGCACACGCTTTGATTTTGCAGGCCATCGTTCTTAAAAAAATAAAAGTAATCGCCATGCCGCATTGGCGCGCTCAGTTTTACGTAATTGTTCACTTCATTTAAGCGCGCTTTAATGGCCTCGCGAAATGGAATATTTTTTAGATAACCAAACGTTACCTCATTTTGCCGAGTAACCCAATCGGCCGTCTCTTTTGAGGTGTCGTTCTCCAGCCAGCGATAGGGGTCGGCTACTGGCACGCCAAAGTAAGTATCTACCGTGTCAACCTTCGCGGTAGTCGGGTATTGGCTAAGCTTTACCGGAGCCGGCTTTTGGCAGCCGGCTGCGAGAAGCGCCAGAAGTGCGATGGGAAAAATGATCTTCATATCGTTTCGTTTAGGGAAGCGAAAGTACATTGACATTCGGGGATGCGCAAACCGATCGGAATAAACGAAAACCAATCACTACCTTAGATGTTTATCGAATATCATGAATAAAGCGTTTTGGCCGATTTTGAACACCCTGGGGTTTGCCCTGGTGATCACCGTGAATGCACTCGCCAACATTCTCCCCATTAATGGCATGAACACGGGGCAGATTTCGTCTCTGTATCCCAGTTTGTTTACACCGGCCGGTATCACGTTCAGCATCTGGAGCGTGATCTACCTGTTGTTACTTGGGTTCGTCATCGTTCAATGGGGAGCGTTGCGCCAGCAAATCTGGTTTCCCCGACTGAGCCAATGGTTTCTGGTATCCTGTTTTGCCAATGCCGGTTGGATTCTGGTGTGGCACTACCTGCTACCGGGATGGTCACTCGTGGTGATGCTGGTGCTCTGGTTCACACTCAGTCGCATCTTTATGTTGCTGCGGGCAGCTGTAGAGTTACGCGAGTCACTTCAACGCTATCTCCAAACCACGTTCTCGGTTTACTTCGCCTGGATTTGTGTAGCTACCATTGCCAACACTTCATGCTTGCTGATTCATTGGGAATGGTCGGGCTACCCGCTCAGTGGTGTGGTATGGACAGTCATTATGATTGCCATTGCCGCCCTGCTGGCAACAGGTATGACCTGGAGATACCGGGCATTTTCGTTCACCGTAGTGGTGGCTTGGGCTATCCTGGGCATCTACTGGAGATGGGAATCATCCGCTGAGTCTACCCTTGCTGTAGCGTGTTTGTTCGCACTGGGTTTGCTCACGGGCCAGACCATTGCCTTTTTCGCGAAGCACGGAAAAAAGGTCTTCATGGCTGTTAAAAGAAAGGAATGTTGCTGATTAATCCGAGCTGCAGCGTGTGGTTGCTTTCTACCTGCGTGCCATTACTCTTTAAAACGAGCTGATTCAGATACCCAAACTCCAGCCGGCCAACCTTCGGTATTCGGTATCCCAGCGCCACGTAGGCACGATTCTGGTCAAACACATTCATTTTTACATTCTCGCCAAAGCTGATGAAGACTTCATCATAAAAGGTCACGTACCAGCTTTTTTCCTCGATCGTTTCGCCTGTGAACGGAATGGAGAACCTCGTAAAAATCCGGAATCGATTCTGATAAACGGCTTCGCCCGGGGCAAAGCTGCCGTCCGTTTGCTCAACGGGAAGATATTGCCAACGCTGCTCCAGCCGAAAACGACTGATCATTTCCCACTTGCGCAGTTGGCTCTTGATCTGTGCCTGTTGCCAGAGCCGGTGCTCCGGAAAAGCAGCGGCCACCGGAAACTCTCCGTATGGGTAGGTTTGAATAAAGGCGTAACCGGCCGTCAGAAATGTCTGATCGGTCAAATGATAATTGATGCCGGTGCGCAAAAGCAACTGTTGCCAGGAGGTGATCACATCATGACGCCTGAACTGGGCCTCGAGATGCACGCCCCACTTGGAGGAAACCTTGTGATCGCCAAAATACATGTACCATCCATTGCTATTGGTGGTGTGTTGGCGCACACTTTGGCCCAGGGCAGACGTGGAAATGAGCAAAACGACAAATACTCGAACACAAATCATCACAGCAAATTTATAAGGTTACGCGTACCTTCCGTTGGGCGGCCGTCACAAACGCGGCTGCCCATTGCTCCAACTCGGCAACCTTTCCGGCTGTGAGTGTATCCATTTTTTTGTGGATCAACAACTTGTGCTTATGGCATTCGATGTGGATGGCATCATGTGTTTCCAGGAACGTGATGATTTCCGGCTGGAAGAAGTCACGAATTTTATCTTCATCAAATCCTCGCAGGTAGTATTTGCGCGAAAACGCGGGAGCGCTTGAGAAATCAATGTCATGGCCATGAATAAGATCCGACAGTCGGGTTCCAAAACTTTCCGGCTCCAGAGCGAAATCCGGTAACGGTAAACCCGTGTCCGTGATGAAAGCGACCGTAAACTGGCTTTCCTTACGCTCCTGGCGTACCCCTTCGATCAACGTGATATCACTGAACTCAATTTTGTGGGTATCGGTGAACTTGCTCAGGATATTTTCTTCGTACTGTATTTGATTGCCCTTGGCTATCGGGAAATCCTTGTACTTAGCTGCTGTTCGCGCCTTTTGGGGAAAGAAGTTAAAATCCTGTTGTTCGGCATATCTGCGTAGTTCCAGTTGGCGCGGTGTTAATCGGATCTCCACCTTGCTTTGCATACCCGGATCGTATTTGCGCGCTGCCAGCGGATGATGGGATAGAGCCCTGAAGTTGTCAAATCCAACGGTTAAGATCTCATCGCCACGCTGATGTCGCTCCTCCTCCACATGGTGCAACGCCTCCATAAAGGTGTGGTCAACAATGCGGGCATCCGAAAAATTGATGATCACTTTCTTGCCGGGTTTAAACCTGGCAAACAACCTCTTGTAGCCGATCAGATTCGAAAAGACAGCGGAGTCCTTAACTTTCACATGCTGTTCGGTTTCGGTTTCGAAGTACTCGTAGCGCGCCTTAAACAAACTGCGCAGAGGTGCGCCATTAATGATGTGAAAAATGAACTTCATCAAAATTCCCGCACCAACACCCAGGAGCAAATCGGTGTACAGGGTTATCAAAATGGTGACGACAAAAATCACCAACTGCTCTGATCCGATCTTGTATGTTTTAAAAAACTCGTTGGGTGAGGCCAGCCGATACCCCACAGCAATAAGCAATGCCGCCAGGGCCGTGTTGGGGATCATTTCAACTACCGGGATGAACAGCAGCATGGCCAGAAGTAAGAAAAAGCCGTGAAAGAAATTGGCCCAGCGTGTTCGCCCTCCAAACGAAACATTGGCCGAGCTTCGGGCAACTTCGGAAATCATCGGCAAGCCTCCCAAAACCGCTGCGGTGGCATTGCCAAGGCCTACGGCAACCAAGTCCTTGTTCGGATTGGATACGCGTTTCCAGGGATCAAGCCCATCAATGGCTTTTACCGTAAGCAGGGACTCAAGGCTGTTGATAAACAGAAACATGAAAACATATTTCCAAAACACGGCCGTGCCGATCATGCCAAAATCAGCGTTGACCCCCACCATGCCCCAGAAATCTCCGATCTTCACCAGATCAAAGGCTGGTTCGGTATGTTTGAAATCCATAATCAGCGCCATGGGAATGGTAACACCCAACACCACCATGGGAGCCGGCACTTTTTTCACCCACTTGGATTTGATAAAAGGCATTCCAAAAATGATAACCAGGCTTACTACGCCCACCAGTGTCACCCGCGGATCGGCATGAGCGATTGAGTGGGGAATTCGCTGGTAAAGTTCAAATGGCTCCAGGCCTTTTAACGTGGCCGGATCAATGCCCAGCAGAACGTGTATCTGCTTCGAAAAAATAATCAGACCGATGGCGGCCAACATACCGTGAACAGCCGAGTGTGGGAAAAAATCACTTAGGGTGCCAAACTTGAGGAAACCGAACGTGATTTGGATGGCGGCAGCCACCACAATGGCACCCAATGCAAAATGCCAACCTTCGGCTCCACCGCCCATTTCAACCACGGCACCTGCACAAATAGTAATCAATCCGGCTGCCGGGCCTTTAATGGTAAGGCGCGAACCGGCAAACCAGCTCACCACCATACCTCCGACCATCGCGGTGAGCACACCCATGGCGGGCGGGAACTCACTGGCTTTGGCGATACCCAGGCTGAGCGGTAAGGCTAATAAGAAAACGAGAAAACCGGAGACTGCATCGGCACGCCAATTTTGCTTAAGTCCGATGAGCCCATCTGATGGGATTTGTTGAGAAACCATAGAATACGTTTAGTTGATCTGAAATTGAACATGAGTTGGGCGCAAAACGCCCTCAACGGGGTCGGTGAACAACCCGAAACAGTTTGTTCAAATAATCAACGAACAGTGAAGCCGGAACAATGGCGGGTGTAAATCAGCCCGGGCATTCAGAAGGCCTGCTTTGACGCGACTCGTCCCCAAGGCAAAACCGAAATCAATACCGGAGAGGCAATACAGCGTTGGCGCATCGGACGATTCTTTATGCACGCGCTCCTCTTCATCGGGCTCAACAATACTTTGTACGGCTCCATGAAGTTGTGACCTCTCCAGCCGACTACCCGGCTGGTCGTGCTGCGGCATCGCCTCACCAAAACAGAGGAGCAGCAACGGGACAAGCCACGCAGCCGCTAATGTGCAAGCTATACTACGAAAGATAAAAGTATTACTGCTGCGCTTCATCGAAAAGAAATGCGAAAGCAAACATGATCTATTTCCGAGAAAAAACCCAACTAATTAAAACGAAAGTTCACAACATTGCGTTACCTTGCCTTGTGACTTGTTCGGTTTTGATTCGATCGCTGGCATCTTTGCTACTAGTTGTTTGCCTTACTCTTGAGGTAGGCTATGTATTGGAAAATACACTGGCCCAGGATGCTACTCAATCAACCATCCGGGCATGTGACCATGACTTCAAGCAATCTCATATTTGGCTGCTGGCCGATGAAATTGAAGAAAATTCCGAAAGCAAGTCGAAAGAACACAGTGGCCTGGATGTTCTGGTTCATGAATCAGATAACCTCAGTAGGCTGTACAATGCGAAGTATGCTCAAGATTCTTTCCTTGCGGGGTTGCGCATTGTTGCGCACCATCTGAACCATCGGGTTCTGCGCATTTGATTTTGAAACTCAACGGGCCATTTGATGCCCGGCATTCGAGTCTTCAAAATTCACCGTATCAATTTATGAATCCTGATTTCGATTCCGGCTTTCATGAGAAGCCAACCTTAGAAAAGATAAAACACTACCTGCCTGCACAGGCCCCGCTTAAAGATTTCATTCACCACAACACCCTTCATGCGTTCCAGGAGATGAAGTTTTTCGAGGGAACCCGGCATGCTTCGGAGATTCTTGGATATAAGGTTTCGCTGAAACTTTCGGAATACCGCGACCTGTTCAGGCGTGGCCAGATTCGGGAAGCTGTGCTGGAGCACCGCATCGCTTTGCGCTATGGCCAGCAGGCGATACAGGAGTGGAAGGAGCGTCTTGTTACCAAACACTATGAAAAAGGACCGTTGCCCCGAATAGGTTCACTTCGCGCCCATTGGAAAAAAATTTACCAAATCGATCTCGACTCGCTCGTTCACCCTACACTTTTTCGCATTCTCTGCAGCTACCTGGACCAGGGTATCGCCATCTGGAATTTCCCCGTTTGGCATAAAGGCTTTCTGGACTCCATCCGGGAAATGGAGCAGCGGAGCTTCACGAGCTTCTTTCGAACTGCCCGGGCCAAGAAATTACTGGCCGATGGTTCGTTGAAAATGGAAGATCTGCTTGCTGTTGTCGTGGGTGATGAGACATTGTACGAGACTTATCTTTTTGACCAGCAATTTGCGCATCAGGGCTGGTCCGGTATGGTGGCTACGGTTGAAGGCTCTCCGCAAACGTTGCTTGATACCCGGCAAATAACCCTGCACGATCTGATAATCCTTGAGTTATTGCTGGAAATTGACAGCCTTGACTACCGGCTCGATAATCAATGGCAACCCCTGGCCAGTCGTTTATCCGAAAAACCGGAGCCTCTTTTCAAAAAGGTGGAACAAACCGATTTGCACGCTGTACTGGAACTTTGGCAAGAAGCTTTTGAGTGGAGCTACTATGATCAGGTGTTGGCCGGTATCTCTTCACCAAGGCCAGAACACCCTTCCCGCGGCACACCAAGTTTTCAAGGGCTATTTTGTATTGATGACCGCGAGTGCTCGCTACGAAGATATCTGGAGCGATTCGACCCAGCCTGTGCCACGTTTGGAACACCGGGTTTTTTTGGCGTGGAGTTTTTCTTTCAGCCTACCGATGGTAAGTTCTTAACTAAGTTATGCCCCGCCCCTGTCACACCTAAACACCTCATTCGCGAAGGAGGTGTAAAAGCTGACAACAAAAAGGATCTGCACTTTACGAAAAAAACCCACTCGCTTTTCCGCGGTTGGCTGATATCGCAGACACTTGGTTTTTGGTCGGCCCTGAAATTGTTCGTCAATATTTTCAAGCCCACCATGGGTCCGGCCACGGCCAGTTCGTTCAGGCACATGAACAAACTGGCGCACTTGTCGGTCATCAACCAAAATCAGGAAAAGGAACACGGGCTGCAGGTGGGCTACACTCTGGATGAAATGGCAAATCGGGTGGAAAGCCTTTTGAAGAGTATTGGCTTGGTCAAAAACTTCTCACCGCTGGTTTATGTGGTAGGGCACGGTTCCAGCAGCGTCAACAATCCGCATTTTGCTGCCTATGATTGCGGAGCTTGTTCCGGTCGACCAGGTTCCGTTAATGCACGCGTGGTCTGCACGATGGCCAACCACCCGGGAGTACGCGCGCTATTGATAACCCGAGGAATCGTTATTCCGGATTCGACACGCTTTGTAGGCGCCTTGCATGATACCACGCGCGATGACATCGAGTTTTTTGACGAAATCCATTTGACGGCCGAGCAGCTCAAACTGCATGTGACTAATATCGAAACATTTAATCAAGCGCTGAATGCCAATGCAAAAGAGCGCTCGCGTAGGTTTGAGTCGATTAATACACGCCTGACCGGACCGGAAATTCATGAACGGGTTCGCGTGCGCAGCGTTTCCCTGTTTGAGCCGCGTCCGGAATTGAATCACTCCACCAATGCACTTTGTATTGTGGGTCGGAGAAGTATGACACGCGGCTTATTTCTTGATCGCAGGTCATTCATGAACTCGTATGATTACCAGGTAGATCCGGATGGCCAATATCTCTTTAACATTCTGAAAGCTGCCGCACCGGTATGTGGTGGTATCAATCTGGAGTATTTCTTCTCGCGGGTTGATAACCAGAAGCTCGGTGCCGGCACCAAGCTGCCGCACAACGTCATGGGCCTGTTTGGCGTGGCCAACGGCATCGATGGTGACCTCCGGCCCGGCTTACCCAGCCAGATGATTGAAGTTCATGACCCCGTGCGGCTGTTGATCATCGTGGAGCAGTTCCCGTCTGTTGTTCTCCAGACTATTCAACGCTCAAAAGAAACATACGAGTGGTTCATAAACGAGTGGGTTAATCTGGTCGTAGTCGACCCCGAAACACACGTGTGCTATGCGTTCAGCGATGGCCGCTTCCATCCGTACGAGCCCCTGGCGGGCAAACTTCCGCAAATTGACAACCTTGATCTTTTGCTGGAGACCAACGCTGAAAATTTTCCGGTTTATCTAATCCCGTGATATGACCTCCTTGCTCGAAGTATTCATTCTCATTCCGCTGGCCGCCTTCCTGATCAGCTTAGTCATTCCGGGCCGGCAAGAGACGCTGATGTCACAAGTAGCCTTCGTATCGGTTGGCCTTCACCTGGTGTGCTTCCAGATCTTCCTCCTGTACTGGCTGTGGCACGGGTATCCGGATCTGAATTTAAAGGATATAGTCCTCTACAAAACCGATGGCTATGAGTTCTACCTGGATTTCAGGTTTGATGAAATCACAGCTACCTACGTGTTTGTCGGGTCGCTGCTCACGTTCCTGGTAACGATCTACAGCCGTTACTACCTGCACCGCGAAACCGGATACAAACGTTTTTTCAATACCATCTTGCTTTTCTATCTCGGTTACAATGCTGTGGTTTTCTCTGGCAATCTCGAGACTTTGTTTGTCGGGTGGGAGATTTTGGGCATCTCATCCTTTTTACTGATTGCCTTCTACCGTGATCGGTATCTGCCGGTCAAGAATGCGGTAAAAGTATTTTCAATCTACCGGGTTGGTGATGTTGGCTTACTACTGGCCATGTGGCTGCTCCACCACTTCTGGCATGAGAACATCACGTTTGAGGCGTTGGAAAACGTTGAATCCGTAAGTAAGCACCTCGAAAATCATCACTGGAGTGGCATTTTTATCTCGCTCATGTTCCTGATTTCGGCTGCTGCCAAATCAGCCCAGCTCCCCTTCTCGTCCTGGTTGCCCCGGGCGATGGAAGGCCCCACGCCTTCAACCGCCATCTTCTACGGGTCATTATCAGTGCACATCGGGGTGTTTATCATGCTGCGTACCTTTCCCTTCTGGGAACATCAAACGCTGGTGCGCATAATCATTGGTGTGATGGGCCTGACGACCAGCGTTGTGGCCACCGGTATTGCCCGCGTGCAGTCATCGGTAAAGAGTCAGATCGCGTACTCTTCGATAGCACAAATCGGATTGATTTTTATTGAAGTGGCGGCAGGCCTGGAAGCCCTTGCGCTCATTCACTTTGCCGGTAATGCCTTTCTCCGAACCTATCAGTTATTGGTATCGCCCTCCGTAGTCAGCTACCTGATACGCGAACAGTTCTATAATTTCAAGCCGCGTCAGCATACGGTGGAGGATTCGCTGCCCAAACGGCTCGAGTACTCCTTCTACATCTTATGCCTTAAAGAATGGAACCTGGATGCGTTTCTCTACCGGTATTTCTGGAGCCCGATAAAATGGGCCGGGCGCAAATTGAATTTTTTGGCTACTCACCGAATCCTGTTCTTTTTTGTACCGCTGTACCTGGTGGGGCTCTACAGCGTGTATCACAAAGAAATTGTGCCCCCCGGTCTGGTCAGTGCTATTCCGTATATCTTCAGCACGATCGGCCTGGTGTTGGTACTTAAGTCATTCACGGAGCGAATTCATGCCCGCATCAGCTGGCTCATGGTGGTGATGAACCACTTCTGGGTAGCTCTGGCCGTGGCGTTCAACGAAAACTTTACCTTCACCGAAATCCACATCTACCTCAGTGGCGTTGCCGTGTTTGGCCTGGTGGGGTACTACATCTTGTACCAAATCAAACAACAGGAGGGCACCATCAATCTTGATCAGTTTCACGGCTACTCGCATCAGCACCCGAAATACGGACTTGCTTTTCTGCTTGCCTGCCTGGGTTGTATGGGCTTTCCCATCTCGCCCACCTTTGTGGGGGAGGACCTGATCTTCAATCACATTCACGAAGATCAGATTGTACTGGCCTTCTTCACCTCACTTAGTTTTATCGTAGATGGTCTGGCCATCGTAAGAATTTACGCGCGTGTGTTCCTGGGGCCACACGCCAAATCGGTATACGAAATGGCCTACCGGTCGAGCTAAATTTTGTCAAATCCGGTGTACGGCACCAACACAGGTGGGATACGAATGCCAGCGGCAGACTGATTGTTTTCCAATAAGGCCGCCACAATGCGGGGCAAAGCCAGCGCACTGCCATTCAGCGTGTGTAGCAATTGGGTTTTACCCTCGCCCGACTTGTAGCGCAGTTTCAGCCGGTTTGCCTGGTAGGTTTCAAAATTGCTGACGGAGCTCACTTCCAGCCAGCGTTGTTGCGCTGCCGAAAACACCTCCATGTCAAACGTCTGGGCCGAGTTAAAGCCCATGTCGCCCCCGCAGAGTAGTAGTTTGCGATACGGAAGCTCAAGTTTTTCCAGCAGACTTTGCACGTGTGCGCACATTTCATCCAGCACGCGATACGAGTCCTCGGGGCGCGTGATCTGAACAATTTCGACCTTATCAAACTGATGAAGGCGATTGAGTCCGCGTACGTGCGCCCCCCAGCTTCCAGCTTCGCGCCTGAAGCAAGGTGTGTAGCCCACATTCTTGACGGGCAGTTCGGCCTCGGTAAGAATGACATCGCGGTAAAGGTTGGTAATCGGCACCTCCGCTGTGGGAATCAGATAGAGGCCATCCTGCGGAATAAAATACATCTGCCCCTCCTTATCCGGCAATTGCCCCGTGCCATAGCCGCTTGCTTCATTCACGACAATGGGCGGCATAACCTCCGCATACCCGGCCTTCGCGGCCTCATCCAGGAAGAAATTGATCAGAGCCCGTTGCAACTTTGCTCCCTTGCCTTTATACACCGGAAATCCTGCTCCTGAAATTTTTACACCCAGATCAAAATCGATGATGTCGTACTTTTTTATCAGCTCCCAATGCGGCAGCGACCCCTCAGGTAATACGGGAATGGCACCGTGCTGGTAGGCCACGATGTTATCTTCCGCTGACTTGCCGGCAGGAACCGATGCTGCCGGTACGTTGGGGATTTTGTACAGGCTGATGCGCAGGTCGCTTTCAAGTAAGGCCAGTTTATCCTCAAGTGTCTTCACCTCGGTTTTCCAGCCGGCCACTTCTTCGCGCAAGGGGTTGGCCTGATCATTTTGTTTGGATTTCATCAACTCCCCGATTTCGCGTGAACGGGTGTTGATGTCCGCCTTGATTTTGTCCAGTTGCGTTTGCGTTTCCTTACGCTCATCATCCAACCGAATTACTTCGCTTACCATCCCCTCGGCATCTTTCAGGTTGCGTTTGCGCAAACCCTCTATGGCCTGTTGACGACTCTCCCGCAGGTAGCTCAATAGCAGCATAAACTGTGATTTTTGAAGGGGCGCAAATTACTTACTTTTTTCAAGGCCGGTTTGATAATCGCCAAATTTACCCTATACTTGCAGGGTCTTTCAGACCCTCCCAGGTCATCAAAATCTAAAGACTCAGCAATAAAATTCGACTTGTACTTTAACCGGTATTGAATCGTTCCATGATAGTTTCTCCCTAAACAGTGAATTTTCCTTTTAACTAACTTTTTAATTTCTGCATGTATACCATTGACGACCTGAATGTCAGGCTCCTGTCTGAGCTGAAAGAGATTGCCGAAGGCATGGGCGTAAGAAATGCCAAGAAACTGGGCAAACAAGAACTCGTCTACAAGATCCTCGACCAACAAGCCATTAGCCCCGAAGGCAAGGACAAAACGCCCGATCCGCCTTTGGCTAACGACACCGACCGCAAAATCCGGCCGCGCAGACGCGAGAATGTGGCCCCCAAGCCCGCCAAAGAAAGCAATGCAGAAGAAATCGCGAAGTCGATTGATGATATTGATCTCAGCTCGGCTGTGCCTACGTTTGAGCCCGAGCGCCCGGTAGCCCGTCCAGCGCAAGCCCCGTCACCCGAGCCGCGCGAAGAACGTGCACCTCAGCCACCTCAGCAAGTAAATCCTCAAATCGCCAGCAGACGCGAGTTCATCAAAGAATTTGATGGTGCCGTAGGCAGTGAAGGAGTTTTGGAGATTATGCAGGACGGGTACGGTTTCCTCCGTTCATCCGATTACAATTACCTGGCCAGCCCAGATGACATTTATGTCTCGCCTTCTCAAATCAAGATGCTGGGCCTCAAAGTGGGGGATACCGTGCGCGGCACCATTCGCCCCCCGAAGGAAGGTGAAAAGTATTTCGCGTTATTGAAAGTAGATACGGTTAACGGAAAGACTACGGACGAAATTCGTGACCGGGTCGCGTTTGAATACCTCACGCCTCTTTTCCCCAACGAAAAACTCAGGCTAAGCACTACTCCGGATAACATGTCCACCCGCATTTTGGACTTGTTCTCTCCAATTGGTAAGGGTCAGCGCGGTATGATTGTGGCTCAACCCAAAACCGGTAAAACGGTCTTGTTGAAAAACATTGCCAACGCCATTGCCGAAAACCATCCGGAAGTTTACCTCATCGTATTGTTAATTGACGAACGTCCGGAAGAAGTTACCGACATGGCGCGCAGCGTACGTGCCGAAGTAATTGCCTCTACGTTTGACGAACAGGCCGAGCGCCACGTAAAAGTAGCCGGCATCGTGCTGGAGAAAGCCAAACGCATGGTCGAGTGTGGCCACGATGTGGTCATCCTGCTGGATTCCATCACGCGCCTGGCACGTGCTCACAACACGGTGGTTCCTTCCTCCGGCAAGATCTTGTCGGGTGGTGTGGACGCCAATGCCTTGCACAAACCAAAACGCTTTTTTGGCGCTGCCCGTAAAATTGAAAATGGCGGTTCGCTCACCATTATTGCCACCGCCTTGATCGATACCGGCTCGAAGATGGACGAAGTGATCTTTGAAGAATTCAAAGGCACAGGTAACATGGAACTGCAACTCGATCGCAAACTGGCCAACCGCAGAATTTATCCGTCAATTGATGTACCGGCTTCGGGCACCAGACGCGAAGATTTGCTGATGCGCGAAGAAGAAATGCAGCGCGTGTGGATTCTACGCAAGTTCATGGCCGACATGAATTCCGTAGAAGCGATGGAATTCCTGCAATCCAAGATGAAAGGAACACGAAACAACGAAGAGTTCCTGATCTCGATGAACGGATAGGTCAGTCAATCCATTTGAATAATCTGCTCCAGCGGACCTTGTTGACAAGGTCCGCTTCTTTTTCCACCGACATCCAGACGAAAAGCGGCTTGCCTACAATGTGATCTTCAGGCACAAATCCCCAATAGCGGGAGTCCAGTGAATTGTGCCGGCTGTCGCCCATCATGAAATAGTAATTTTGTTGGAAGGTGTAAGTAGGCATGGCTTTCCCATCCACCAATAGCCGGCCTTGGCTAAAAACAACATGGTCGTGCCCTTCGTATTTCGATATGTAATCTCCGTAGACTCGCCACGTTGAATCATTCACTGCGATCGTCATACCTTCCGCAGGCACTCTTACCGGGCCATACTCGTCACCATCCCATCGGGCAGCGGTACCTATAGGAAAAAGTGGGAATCCCATTCGGCTTGACACCTCGCGATCGGGTTCAACAGATCGTATAAATGGCAGGGCTTCCAACTCGGCCTTTTGCCTTTCCGTGAGCAGCATACGATACATTACACTGCGATCTGCCTGCCGTCCCAAAAGAGACACATCATCAGTGCCCAGATTCAGACGGTCTCGTGTTCGGGCGCTTAACTCATCATGCGCAGTCACCCAGTAACTGTGCATAAGGCCCTCCGGATTTTCGGCCATCCGGTTATTGATAAAAAGTTGGCGGTTTCGAACCTCCACCACATCGCCACCAATGGCAACGCAGCGTTTGATCAGATACGTCTTGAGATCAACGGGGCGAACCGCGGGATCCAGCAGATCCTGCGGCACGTTGAATACCACCGGCTCACCACGCCTCACGCCCTGCAGGCCTGGAAGGCGATAAGACGGTAACTGAATCCAATCCAGGTATGACGGAATTTCCGTGCCCCAGATTTTCTGATGCGTCAACGGTATCTGCAAGGGTGTTCGCGGTGTACGGCTGCCATAGTGAATCTTGCTGACGACCAGATAATCACCCACTAACAAGCTGTTCTCCATCGAGGAAGTGGGGATCACAAAAGCTTCCGCCAGCGACCACCTGAACAAGGTGGCAACAACAACGGCAAACACGAAGGCATCGCGCCACTCGCGTAGTTTGGTCTTGATTTTCGCAGTTGACGCCATAAAGCAGGGGGTTTATCCCGTGTATACGGCTCGCGTAAACGAAAGGTTAGGCTTTCGCCAGCAGTGCCTGGGCTATTACGTAACGATTGGGTTGTGTGATAGCGAGCGCCTGAAGCAAATCCACCACACGAGCGGCCCCGATCTTATCGCACCATTCGAACGGACCGAACGGATAGCCGGTTCCCAACTTCATGGCTATATCGATGTCATCCCGCGTGGCAATGCCCTCGTCAAAGGCCAGGTGAGCTTCATTGATGATCATGGCCAACACCCGCGGTGAAACCAATCCAATTTGATCGTTGACGGTCAAAAACGAAACATTCCATTCTTTCGCCAGCCTGTCAAGCGTTGCTGCATGAACCTGATCCAACAGGGAAACCTCAACCGATGGTCGTGAAAAAAAGCCCGGCCACCCGCAAAAACCAAAAAGTGTAGCTCCTGTGCCCGCAAAGGTTGCCAGCGGATACCTCATGACATCTGCAAAAATGATTGGCCCGTTCGGAAATGGTTGATTAGGGTCAGGTCGAAAATCGAAAAGGACATCCAGCCCTGACTCATCGGGGGTAACCATGTCAATAAACCGGAAATTACCCCCCAACCGCGTGCGAATTTCCTGAGACTGATCTATGTCTCCCCGTATACCGATGTTCATGGTCGTGTGCTATCTTGCAGTGTTGTAAAAGTAACGAATATGTCAAAAGAAGTGATCTACTCCGATAAAGCACCCGAGCCCATCGGGCCATACAGCCAAGCGGTGAAAATCCACCACTGGTTGTTTGTTTCTGGCCAAATTGCCATTGACCGAAAGACCGGAAACCTGGTAACCACGAACATCGCGGAAGAAACGATGATGGTGATGAAAAATCTGGAGCACATCTTGACCGCAGCGGGATTGGGTTTTCATCACGTAGTCAAGTGTAGCATCTTTCTCAAAAACATGGCGGACTTCCCCAAAGTGAATGAAGTGTATGGATCGTACTTCACGCACAACCCTCCGGCCCGCGAGACTGTAGAGGTGAGTCGATTGCCCAAAGATGTCAATGTAGAAATCTCCTGCATTGCCATGGGGTGATGATCACCTGGCCTCAATCCCGCAAAACGTTTGTCATCGCGATGGCAGCGGAAGACGTGGTCAATAGCCTGAGGCCGGTTACGGTGCCGCGTGAGGCAGGCATAAATGGAAAAATCATATTCACCGGATGGGTGCAAAACGATCGGTTTCAGATCATGCGGTATGCCACCCGAATTAATCCCTTTCAACCGGTTGCTCACGGGCGGCTGGAATCTCCCTCCCGGGGCTGCATCTTGGTTTTGCAATACCACCTGCTGCCGATCACCCGGTGGTTATTGATCGCAGGAGCCTTTGTGGCTGTCCTGACCGCCACAGTTATTTACCAGGCCGGGCAACCGGCAGCGGCCGGAGCCATTGCCGGAACCACCCTGGTTGTGGGTCTTGTAGCGTGGCTCAATTTCCGATTGCACCGGCAAGATCTTGAAACGCATATACTCCGCGTGCTGCAGGAACACTAAGGCCAAAATCCCTACCTTTCAGCCGCTATTTGTTAGATGAAACCCGTTCGTGTTCGTTTTGCGCCAAGCCCTACCGGGGCGCTACACATTGGTGGCGTGCGCACCGCCCTCTACAATTATTTGCTCGCCCGGCAAACAGGCGGCACGATGATTCTGCGTATCGAGGATACGGATCAGGAGCGCTTCGTGCCGGGTGCCGAACAGTATATCCTGGATTCCCTCCGATGGGCCGGTATTGAAATTGATGAGGGTGTGGGCGTGGGTGGGCCCCACGCGCCCTACCGACAGTCAGAGCGAAAAGAGTTGTATGGCCGATATGCGCAGCAATTGATTGAAGCCGGCCACGCCTACTACGCTTTCGATACGGAGGCGGAACTTGACGCCATGCGGGAGCGATTAAAATCAACTGGCGCAGCCAATCAGCAATACGGTAGCCAAACGCGCATGAGTATGCGCAACTCGTTGGCGCTTGCACCCGAAGAGGTCAATCGTCTGTTGCGGGAAAATACACCTTACGTTATCCGTTTGAAGATGCCAGCCGAAGGTGAAGTTAAGTTGAATGACCTGATCCGCGGGGAAGTTGTGTTCCAAAACGCACAGGTCGATGATAAGGTGTTGATGAAATCCGATGGCATGCCTACGTACCACCTGGCCAACGTGGTGGACGATTACCTGATGAAGATTTCGCACGTGATCCGGGGCGAAGAATGGTTGCCTTCGGCACCCTTGCACGTTACCTTGTACCGCCTGCTGGGCTGGCAAAACGAGATGCCGCAGTTTGCGCACTTGCCGCTGTTGCTGAAACCGGATGGACACGGCAAACTCAGTAAGCGGGATGCCGATCAACTTGGCTTCCCCATCTTTCCGCTCAACTGGAAGGATCCCAAATCAGGTGAAATCAGTCGTGGCTATCGCGAATGGGGCTACCTGCCCGAGGCCGTCATTAATTTCCTGGCGTTGCTGGGGTGGAACCCGGGAACCGAGCAGGAATTGTTTTCCAAAGAGGAATTGGTTCAGGTGTTCTCCCTCAATCGCATCAACAAGGCCGGAGCCCGCTTTGATATCCAAAAAGCGCAATGGTTCAATCAGCATTACCTGCGCGCCCAACCCGATGATGTGCTGGCCGGTTATCTCCTCTCCTCCCTGAAAGCTCATCAAATCAACTGCCCACAGGACAAAGCCGTAGCAATTGCCAAGGTGTTGCGCGAGCGTGTAACGTTCCCGGCCGATTTCTGGGAACAAGGCAAATTTTTCTTTTACCCACCCACGGAATACGATCCGCAGGTGGTCGCAAAAAAGTGGACGTCCACGGTTGCGGCCGTGTTGGATGCCTATCGTCAGGAAATTGAACCGCTCACTACGCTCACGCATACGGACGCCAAACAAAAACTGGACGAGGTGTGCGCCCGTCTTCAAGCGAAAACCGGGCAAATACTGCAGCCCTTGCGCACAGCTATCACGGGCGGAGCCTCAGGGCCCGATTTAATGGTAACCCTGGAGATACTCGGGCCTAAAGAAGTGGCCCACCGACTCGCTACAGCCTTACACACCATAAAACCGATTGCCTGATATGCCCAGCCAACAAAAGCCCGGCAAGAAAAAAGCAAAACCTCGTGTTCACCGCGAACTGGATGGATTTGAGATGCGTGTAAATTCGTTTGGTGAAATCTCATCCAACCTGGAAATCGAAAAAATCAACGAATTCCTGAATCGCAACGTGGAGGATAAGAAGTTGGAGGAACGCGAAGATTATTCCGAACTCAAGCAAGGGAAAACCCGTAAAAGGAAGAAAACCCGATGATTGATGAACTCGCACGTCATTGACTACCAAATTAAAGGCGAAAGCATTCAGATTGTAGAAGTCGAACTGGACCCAATGGAAACCGTGATCGCGGAGGCGGGGGCCATGTTGTTTATGGAAGAAGGGATTCAGTTCGAGACGAAGATGGGTGACGGATCCAACACCAATCAAAGCCTGTTCGATAAATTGCTCTCGGCCGGAAGCCGCGTACTCACCGGTGAATCCTTGTTTATGACGCACTTTACGAACCGCGGCAACCGAAAGGCGAAGGTGGGATTCTCAGCTCCGTATCCCGGCACGGTCATTCCCGTGGACCTGGCTACCATGCGCGGCCAAGAGTTGATCGTTCAAAAAGACGGGTTTCTATGTGCCGCTTTTGGCACAAAACTGAGCATTGTATTCAATAAACGAATTGGCGCTGGATTAGTAGGTGGTGAAGGTTTCATTCTGCAGAAACTTCAAGGTGATGGGCAAGCATTTGTGCATGCCGGTGGTACGCTGATTGAAAGAACGTTGAACAACGAAACACTCCGCGTTGACACCGGGTGCGTGGTGGCCTTTGAATCGCACATCGACTTTAATGTGGAAACTACGGGCAGTCTGCGCTCCATGGTCTTTGGTGGGGAGGGAATCTTTCTGGCCACGCTGCGGGGAAGCGGCAAGGTTTGGCTACAGTCCATGCCGATTCGCAAATTGGTTCAGGCATTGGCACCCTACGGAAGCAACAGTCGTAAAGAATCCAGTTCACTGCTCGGTGGGCTACTCGAACGTTAACGCCAGGGCCAGCGCGGCACCAGGGCGGGCACCTTAGCCCGGTACTGCCGATACGCGTCCCCGAAGTGCCGCAGGAGCTTCCGCTCTTCGAGCCATATGCCGATGGGCAGGTACAGAAAAATGCATCCGGCTGAAATCAGAGAGGCCGTGGAAGGAACAAACAGCAAATAACCCAGCGACACCAAAATGATACCGCTATACAGCGGGTGTCGCACATACGTCAGGATACCACTCCGAACAAAATCATTTTGGTCAGTGGCCAGGCCTAAAAATGAACGTACACGATATTGCTTAAAGGCAGCAAAAATGATGAACACACCAAACGTAGCCAGACAAAGGCCCGAAAATCGAAGCCAGGTTTCAGGGCTATGCCAATACTGAGGGGGCAAACTGGCCGCGTAAAAAAGCAGAACGACCAGTCCAACGGTAGAAAAAGTTGAATAAACCAATCGAAAATGTTGGACCGACAGGATTACCAGCAGTGGCTTTTTGATGCGATCGGTTACCAAAAAGCTATGTAGAAAAAAGTAGAGAGCCCAGCCAGCGACTAATAGTACGTATTGCATAGTCAAAGGTACCAACAAAAGGACCTACGAAAACAAACCTATTTGGTAAATTCGGGCATGATTACCATCGGCTTGATTCGTGAAGGCAAAGTGCCGCCCGACAAACGTGTCACCTTTACCCCTCTTCAAGCAGAGGAGATTCTGCAACGTTATCCCAATGTGCGCGTGATTTGTCAGACCAGCCCGATTCGTTGCTTTCAGGATGAAGAGTATAGCACCCTGGATGTGCTCGTGCAGGAAGATATGTCGGGCTGCGACATCTTAATGGGAATCAAGGAAGTGCCGATTAGCCAGCTCATTCCGAACAAGACCTACTTTTTCTTTTCCCACACCATTAAGAAGCAACCGTACAACCGAGGCTTGCTGAAAGCCATATTGGAGAAAAAGATACGACTGATCGACTATGAGGCCCTGAAGGATTTTCAGGGAAACCGCCTGGTTGCTTTTGGCCGATATGCCGGACTTGTGGGCGCCTACAACGGATTACTGACTTACGGAAAACGCCATCATCTGTTTGACCTAAAGCGAGCCGGGGACTGCTTTGATGTCAATCAGCTCAAGCTTGAGATTCGTAAGGTGAAACTGCCCGCCATCAAGATTGTGCTGACCGGAGCGGGCCGGGTGGCGAAAGGTGCCATGGAAACGTTGGACACTGCCGGTATCCGAAAGGTGTCACCCCACGACTATCTGACCAAAACATTTTTGGAACCAGTGTATACCCAGCTTTCCAGTGCCGACTTTCATACGCGGAAGGAGGGTGGCCATTTCAACCGTGAAGAGTTTCATCAACATCCCGAGCGCTATGCCTGTCACTTTGTAGAATTCGCCCGGCACAGTGACCTGTTTCTGGCAGGCGCATTTTGGAACCCCAAAGCACCTGCCTTGTACACCCGGGCCGATATGCTGCAGCCGGATTTCCGCATTCGGGTGATCGCGGACATCACCTGTGATATCAATGGCTCCATTCCGTCAACAAAAAAAGCCAGCACCATTGCCGATCCGTGGTATGACTACGATGCGGCCACCGATAGTACGCTACCACCGTTTAGTGGGGCCCACCATGTAACCGTTATGGCCATTGATAATCTGCCATGTGAATTGCCCCGAAGTGCGTCCGAAGAATTTGGACGAGACATGCTGGACCGAATCATTAAACCATTGCTGGAAGAGGATCACGACCAGATTATTGCCAGAGCGACCATAGCCGAACATGGCCAACTAACGCCCCACTTCAGCTACTTGCAGGACTACGTTATTGGCTAATTTTCTGCTGCCGGTGCGTCCAACTGGCAATTTCTTTGCGGAACCAGGCGTCAGCTGTGTCGGTCCATTTAAAATGATCCCGGATGTGCTCCATGGTATGTTTTTCAATTTCGGTGTATGATCCGGCATCATGCACAATCTTAAACAGTTCGTGCGCATCCTCCAATGAAATCCGGCCATCCCCTACTCCGCTTACCGCCAACTCTGCTACAGACAACAAGTTTCCGTCCAGTTTCTTGCCGTTGATTATTTTGTAATAAGAGTGTGACATACTTATTCTGAAGTTAAAACTAGCCAGGAGAAATGGTATTGTGAATGACTTTGGTCATACCTTTGCCCCATGGTGATCTATAACGTTACCGTAGCCGTGGATAAGGCCATTGAACAGGAATGGGTTAATTGGATGAAAACGGAGCATATGGATGAAGTAGTGGCCACCGGGTATTTCTCGGAATACCGGCTTTTTCGGATTCTACCCCAGGAAGATGAGTATGTCGTCTCGTATGCCGTGCAATACCTGGCGGAATCGATTTTTGCCGTAAACCAGTATTTTCAAACGAGCGCCCCTGCTCTGCGTCAAAAAAGTCAGGATAAGTTTGGCGACAAACAAGTAGCCTTTCGAACGTTGCTCGAAGCCGTTTAGCTACCGGATAACCTCTTTCGAATAACATTCGCCTCCAACGAGCAATTCACCCACTCGGCATCAAAAGCCGAGTCGTAACGCTTATAAAAATCAATGGCGGGCGTATTCCATTCCAACACTTGCCACATCATCCCGGTACAACCCTCCTCCAGGCACTTAGCCATGGTGGCTTCAAACAAGCGTTTACCCAGGCCTTTGCCTCGCCAGGTTTCCGTCACGATAATGTCTTCGAGGTACAGCCGCTTACCCTTCCAGGTGGAGTATCGCCAATAATACAGTGACAGCCCAACGATCACTCCGTCAACTTCCGCCACAAAAAAGCCGAACACCGGCCTGGTACCAAATCCATCGCGTTCCATTTGCTCCACGGTAGTCACCACCTGGTCGCCTGCCTTTTCGAAAACCGCCAATTCACGGATCAGCGCCAACGCGGCTGGCAAATCCTTCTTCATGCCAATTCGGACAGAGATGTTCATAGTAGTAATCGAGTAGGAAGGTAGCGATTATTTCGCTACCTGTCCTCTCACACCACCCTGCGTACCGGTCTGGTACAGGGCGGTTTGTTAGAATAATGATGAACATGTTTCTGTTTGCCAGGCGGAGTAATAGTTAGAGAAGCCGACATAACCTGCCTTGCGCCAGTATTTAATGTTCAGCGTTCGCATTAATATCGGACTGTGAGATACCCGGCAAGGTTTCTGGAT
>Ga0209985_10000050_pt1 | contig 128420 bp, 109 predicted proteins | sample NOAtaG_FD_187305 | JGI IMG/M metagenome (GOLD analysis project Ga0209985, IMG submission 187305) | Freshwater lake microbial communities from Lake Erie, under a cyanobacterial bloom - NOAA_Erie_Diel6S_1000h metaG (SPAdes) (version 2) | ecosystem: Environmental > Aquatic > Freshwater > Lake ... | reverse complement strand
CAGATATTAGTTATCCTACGGATTTAAACCTGTTAAATCAAGGAAGAAAACAAACCGAAAAAATTATTGATATTCTCTATGAAACTTTAAAAGGAAAACTTGTTCAAAAACCGAGAACCTATCGTCTTCTAGCCAGAAAAAGTTATTTAGAAGTAGCGAAAAAAAGAAAACCTACCGTCAAACAAAGACGAAAAGCTCTGAAAAGACAACTGCAATATCTGAAAAGAAATCTCGACCATATTGAACAACTTTTAGCAGAAGGAGCCTCTCTACAAAGCTTGAAAAAAAGAGACTATAAACTGTTGTTAGTAGTCACAGAAGTTTATCGTCAACAACTCTGGATGTACCAAAATAACAAACAGAGTATTGAAGACAGAATTGTCAGCTTAACTCAACCCCACATCCGTCCGATAGTCAGAGGAAAAGCTGGAAAACCCGTAGAATTTGGGGCTAAATTCTCAGCAAGCTGTATAGATGGTTACATATTTTTAGACCGAATTAGTTGGGATAACTTTAATGAATCAGGAGATTTAAAAGCACAAATAGAAGCTTATTATGACTATACAGGATACTACCCAGAATCAGTTCATGTGGACAAAATTTATCGAACCAGAGAAAACCGAGCTTGGTGTAAAGAAAGGGGAATCAGAATCAGTAGTCCCCCATTAGGAAGACCAGCCAAAAATGTTAGTAAAGAACAAAAGAAACAAGCTACTGATGATGAGAGGATTTAAGTGAGGCGATTCTCTGGGGAGCAGATTTAAGTCAAGTGGACTTTTATCGAGCTTGTTTACGCGATGCGGACTTAAGCGGGGCTAATCTCATCGAAGCCAATTTAGAAGCCACTTATTTAACCAAAGCCGTCTTAAACGGTGTTAATCTCAACAGTGCTAATCTCCAGCAGGCCGTATTAATCGATACGGATTTTCGCTCCACTTCCGACCAACGCACGGACTTAGGCAAAACTAACTTTTGCGGAGCCGATCTCAACTATGCCAATCTGAGCGGCTCCCTGTTATATCGAGCTAATTTCGCTGATTGCCGACTTTGCCGGGTTAATTTTCGTGCTAGTCCCGAAAGAGACGGATTTATTACCGATCTCACCGGGGCCAGTTTCCGGGGTGCGGATCTCAGTTATGCCGATTTGCGCGGGGCAATTTTAGAAGATGTGGACTTGACTGATGCTGATTTAACCTGGACTTTGTTTTAATCTGGGAAGCTTTTTCAGTAAACAGTAAACAGTAAACAGTAATCAGTGAAAAGACAGCAGTGTTAATGTCATTTCGTACTCCTCACTTAATACCACTCACTTAAAACTCAAATCTGATAACTGATAACTGCTCACTGATAACTGATAATTGAGAGTCGATTTATTTAAAACCGACGGATGCTTGCCAAACAAAGGCCAGCAAGAGGAAAAATAGGGGAATCAGGGGCAAGACATCGACTAAGGGGTCGAAAATTTGGTATGCTTCCGGCAATTTGGCCAACAAAAGTGCAGTTTCCATCTCTCTATCTACCTTGACAAGAAAATTTTTAAACGTTTCCTGAAATTTTATCACGTTGGGGTAACATCTACGGCATCCTCAAGCCAAGGGGCAAAATCTTGGGTAAAAGTCCCCCCTAGGATAGATTGACGAATTTCACGGGTAAATCTGATTAATTCGGCGATATTGTGCAGAGATAAGAGAATATAACCCAACATTTCCCCCGATTTAATTAAATGATTGAGATAGGCACGGCTAAAGTGTTGACAGGTGTAACAGGGACAAGTCTCGTCTAAAGGGGCGAAATCCTCCTTAAAACGGGCATTTTTTAGGTTCCAACGCTCCCCCCGCACCAAAGCCGTGCCATGGCGACCAAAACGGGTGGGAATAACGCAATCAAACAGATCTATGCCACTAGCGATCGCCTTGGCCATTTCTCCATAGGTTCCCACTCCCATCAGGTAACGGGGTTTATTTTCGGGGAGTAAAGGGGCAGTTATCTGGACAATGCGATGAATTAGGCTCGTTTCTTCCCCCACACTCACGCCCCCGATGGCATAACCGGGTAAATCGAGTTTTACTAAAGATTCCGCCGCCGCTGCCCGTAAATCCTCATAGATTCCCCCTTGCACTATGGCGAATAAGGCCTGTTCTTGAGGTCGTTGATGGGCCCCCAGACAGCGCTCTAACCAGCGATAGGTGCGTTCTATGGATGCTTTCATGGTCTCATGACTGACTCCCGTGGGGGGACATTCATCGAAGGCCATAATGACATCAGCACCGAGGGCATTTTGAATCTGAATCGATTTTTCTGGCGTAATTTCGATGATTCTACCGTCCCGGGGCGATCGAAAGGTGACTCCCGACTCTTTAATTTGCCGCAGTTGACTAAGGCTAAATACCTGAAATCCACCCGAATCTGTTAATATTGGCTGATTCCACGCCATAAAATCGTGTAAACCTCCCGCTTTCTCGATAATACTTTCTCCGGGCTGCAGATGCAGGTGATAGGTATTAGCGAGAATCATTTGCGCCCCCGTGCTGGCGATTTGAGCGGGGGTCAAACCTTTCACCGTCGCTAAAGTTCCCACGGGCATAAAACGGGGTGTTTCTACCGGTCCGTGGGGAGTATGCCAAACCCCAACCCGCGCACCAGTTTGGGGACACTGGGCGATTAATTCAAAGGAAAATCCCACTGTTTCAGTTATCAGTTATCAGTTATCAGTATTTTTGCTCGCTGCCTAAAAGGGGCAATCGTTGTCGTCTTCGTCTTCAAACTGCACATCCCACTTAGCAGAAAGTACCTGAGTAACCATGGCTTCGAGGGTATCGGCATTGAGACGGGCTTTCATCTCGGGGTCTTGCAGTGGATTACTCAGGGGAATTAGCCGTAATTGCCGATTGTCTTGGATCAGATCAAAATAGGTTTCACCGTCGGGAGAGCGGTTTAAACGTAGATAATCGAAGCTATAGGTATTGAGATAAAGACTGTAGTTGGCAACTAGGGTGCTTTGCTGATAATCGGCGAAAACTTCTAGTATCCATCCCTCCCCTTCACTCTGAATCACTCCTTCGAGACTATGGATGTAGCGAACTCGTCCGAGATCATCGAGGAGACGACGCATATCTTCTTTAGCGATGACCACGCCAGAATCAATAATACAGGGGGCGGGCAGGGGCTGTGAGGGTGGATGATAGTTCATAGGGATTGCCAGTAAAAAAATTTCCGTTAATAACCCACCGGGTGTTTCTACCGATTCCTGTTGCAATTTTTTTCGGGTTACGTCTCGATCTTAACCCAATCCGCTAGAACTTTTCACTGTTATTTAATATTAATAACGACGATCGATGATTAATTTCCGCTTACTAAATATTTACAAAAATCTGGGTAGACAGGGCCTACCCGATCATAACTATTTACTGGGAGGGTTAGAAGCGGAAGGACTGCGATCGATGACTTGATCGATTAAACCATAGTCTAGAGCTTCTTCGGCGGACATAAAGAAATCCCTTTCCGTATCCTCGGCGATGAGGTCGAGAGGTTTACCCGTATGACTAGCTAGGTGTTGATTGAGTAATTGTTTGAGATAGAGAATTTCTTTGGCCTGAATTTCGATATCGGTGGCCTGACCTTGGGCGCCGCCGAGGGGTTGGTGAATCATGATCCGCGAGTTGGGTAGGCTCATTCTTTTGCCCGGTTTGCCGGCACTGAGGAGAAAAGCCCCCATACTGGCAGCTAAACCAATACAAATGGTGCTGACATCGGGACGGATTTGATTCATGGTGTCAAAAATCCCTAATCCGGCCGAAACGGAACCACCGGGGGAGTTGATATACAAGTAAATATCTTTTTCGGGGTCTTCTGCTTCTAGAAAGAGTAATTGGGCGACGATTAGGTTAGCTAGGTCGCTGGTTACTTCTTGTCCCAAAAAGACGATTCTTTCCCGGAGTAGTCGGGAGTAGATATCGAAGGCGCGTTCGCCCCGGCCTGTGGTTTCAATAACGGTAGGAATCATTGCGCTTTCTTGTCTTGCTGCTGCGGTTAGTTTTTTGATTTTGACATACTCCCACCGTCAAGCTACGCTGTGACGGGGGATTCTTTCGAGATCACTATCGGAAATTCCTTGTTCAACGAGACAGCTTAGATTCTCAATGTCTCCACTGAAAATCCAGAGGCCGGACTCTCCCAAGGCGTTTGGATCGGTTTCTGTTTGCCCAACAGTACCGTTGACACTTCGACTTCGCTCAGTGTCAATGCCGAGCGAAGTCGAGGCATTGAGATGATTTCCCAAATATTTCAACCCTTTTTTAAGAATATTTATTGATGCATTATGATCCCTATCTAAGACTGTTTGACAATTAGGACATTGATGAGTTCTAGTGCTTAAGGTTTTTTGAACTCTCGTCCCACAAACTGAACAATCTTGGCTAGTAAAATGGGGAGGAACAGCAACACAGACAATCCGATAAATCTTAGCAAAATAATTCAACCATTCAGTGAATTGATACCAAGAAGCATCACTAATCGACTTGGCCAGCTTACGGTTTTTGACTAAGTTTCTTACCTTTAAAGCTTCATAGACTACCAGATCATTAGACTGGACTAACGCCAAAGCGTCTTTAATTGCTTTGTCTTTACGTTGTCTTGATACTTTAAGATGAAGCCTAGCTACTTTTATCCGTTGCTTGTGATAGTTTTTAGACTGTTTCTTTCCTTTACGGAATTTCTTAGATAATCGTCGTTGTGCTTTTTGAAGTCGTTTTTCTGACTTTCTTAAATAACGTGGATTCTCTACAGTATTACCTTGAGCATCGGTATAAAATTCCTTTAACCCTAAGTCAATTCCTGTTATTTGTCCCGTCGGTTTATGGTATTCTTGCCGTTCTACGTCAATCAGAAACCGGCAATAATAACCGTCAGCACGTCTAACAACTCTTACCCGTCTAATCTGTTGCTCTGAATAATAAACTAAGGTCTTTTGACTACACCATAAACCAAATTCTCCTGCTTTAAAGCCATCAGTAAATCTGATTTTACGTCGATCATCAGATAGTTGGTAGCCTGTTAGTTTATACTCAACGGAACGACTATGCTTTTTGAACCGAGGAAACCCCTTTTTTCCCGGTATCTTGGCATGACAATTCTGGTAAAACCGATTAATTGATTGCCAGGCTCTATCAGCAGCCGATTGACGTGCTTGTGAGTTTAATTTATTAACCCAAGGTGTCTCTTTATTGTTAGCTAGTACCGAGCAAAGTTTTTGGAGATCATTGCGGGTTGTACCCTTATGATCCATACAATAACGAACACAAGAGTTACGCACAAACTGAGAAGTTTTGATAGCTTCATCAAGCCGGTGATATTGCTCTAGTGTCCCGTTTTTTAGCCTTGCTTCTACGACTAGCATATAACAATTCTCGACCATTGGTTAAGTAGATTGTAACACAGTTTGTCCACAGATGGTGGAATTAAACCGATGCTCCGTTGCTAATATTCTGGTCGGATTTCATCCCCCGCAAAGGTGAGTATCTTATCGAAAAATGTAGCGGGGGTATTCATCCGATATTTTAGGTAACTTAGGGAATGGGGGATAAGGATTAGGGGAAGTGGGGAAGTGGGAAATTTCAACTAAAACCCTAAAACCCCTAAAACCCCAACACCTAACCCCCAACAGCTAACGGCTAAAAATAATCTTCTCGATGGCATCTAGGGCGGCTTCTAGGTCATCATTGACGATTTGATCGGGGAATTCCTCGCTGGCGGCTAATTCTTCTCGGGCGCGTTCCAGACGACGGGCGATCGCCGTTTCAGCATCTTTGCCCCGGCCGCGCAAACGACGTTCTAATTCCTCGAAACTGGGGGGTAGGATAAAGATTCTCCTCGCTTCGGGGAAGCTTTGACAGACCTGTCTGGCTCCCTCCAATTCGATTTCTAGAATGACGGTCTGGCCCGCCGCTAATTGAGCGGCGATCGCTAATTGGGGTGTCCCATAATAATTGCCCGCGTATTCGGCCGATTCTAGAAATTCTCCGGCTGCCATTTTCTCCTCGAAACTGGGACGGTCGAGAAAATAGTAGTCTTCCCCCTCAATTTCACCCGGTCGAGGTGGGCGCGTAGTAGCGGATACTGACAGGTAGAGGTTAGGGAAACGAGTTAGTAAATGCCGGACTAGCGTACCCTTGCCCACACCGCTAGGGCCAGTAATGACGATTAATTGACCGGGTTGCATGGGGTTAATAACTTAGTTGCTACTATTAACAGGGGCTTCCTTGTTGACCACGAAACGGTGAGCCACGGTTTCCGGTTGAATGGCCGACAGCACTACATGACTAGAATCGGTGATGATCACCGCACGAGTCCGTCTTCCGTAGGTAGCATCGATTAAACAGCCTTTATCCCGAGCATCACTGATGATGCGTTTGATAGGAGCCGATTCTGGGCTAACGATGGCGATAACCCGATTAGCGGAAACAATATTACCGAAGCCGATGTTGATCAGTTGTATATCCATAAGTTAACAAAGGTGCAGTCCTTTGTACAAAAGAGTGTGGAGGTATGATTACAATGTTATCGAGAAAGATTTAGCCTTACAAGGCTAAAAATAACATTCTTAATCACATTTTAGTATTTTTTCAGGTTTTTTGCGATTTTAATTAAATTTGTTTACACGAGTCTCTATCTTAGGGAATAAAAAGGCAAAAGTCGGGAAAATTAGGGAATTTTGAAGGTTTGGGGCGTGGGGTGATGGGGTGTAGGGTGTGGGGTGTAGGGTGTGGGGTGTGGGGTGTGGGGAGATGGGGTGTGGGGTGATGGGAGCTTTTTTCAGTGTTGCCAAAGGCACGGCGTAGCCGTCCAGTAAACAGTAAACAGTAATCAGTAATCAGTGAACTGAAAACTCACAACTGATCACTGATAACTGATCACTGTCAAGAATGTCCCCAGCAATGGCATGATAATTATGGTAACTAATAAGTATTCTCTATCCTTGGTGGGTGCGTCAGACTATGGGTTTTGCTGATCTATCGATCGCTGATATTGCGGCAGAGTACGATCTGGCCGATGAATCTGTGTTGTCACTTTGCGACCAATTAGGCATCTCCTATAAAGATCGGCAGACTAATCTCGCCCTAGAAGATGCTAAAGCAATTATCTCACTGATTTTATCCAAACGATCGGGAGTAACCGCCTCGAAAACGGAAACGTCCCCTTGACTTTATTCCCAACTGGGATCTTCTCGGTGTCCGTGATCACTTAGAATCGATCGACACCCTCCCAGAGGAGAAAATTTTTTAGTCACCTTAAAATTCCCTTTCTTGGAACAATTGCGAGTAGGAGAACAATGATCAAACGTTTGATTGTGGCAGCGATCGCTGTAGTTTTTTTTGTATTACAATTCAATCTTAACGGCGCTAGTGCCTTAGAACTCAATGAAAAAACCCTCACCATCACCCTCAATGATGCAGGGGAATCGGTGACTTTGACTTCTGAACAAGCGACGGAAGGACAGAAACTTTTTGTCGCCAATTGTACTAAGTGTCACCTGCAAGGTAAAACCAAAACTAATAATAACGTCAGTTTGGGTCTGGCCGATCTGGCAAAAGCGGAACCTCCCAGAGATAATCTGTTAGCATTGATTGATTATCTAGAACATCCCACCAGTTACGATGGTGAAGATGATCTAAGCGAATTTCATCCCAATGTTAGCCGTCCCGATATCTTCCCAGAATTACGCAATCTGACGGAAGATGATGTGTATAACGTCGCCGCTTATCTGTTGGTTGCTCCCCGTCTAGACGAGCGCTGGGGTGGCACAATTTACTTCTAAATTGCCCTCCATATATCCCTCGATCCCTCTAGATTTCTAGGGGGATTTTTGATTAGACAGCAAATAGTTGTAAAAATTCTTTGAGTTCATTTAATACCTCATGCTCAAAGTTCCAAATATGACGTTTGTTTTTCATAACATAATCAAATCCATTCATACTGCATTTCCTGCCAGCTTGTTTTTTGTCTTCTGTGGAACAGGTATCAAATCGTAAATAGTTACTAATCCAAAACTTATCAAAATCTTTGTCTTTAATCGATTTTTCTTGCTTGTTTAAACAATTTCTCCAGTCTTCTAAACAATCCGCATAGGTGGAATCTTGACTTTTAATCTTCTTGAGAACTGTTTCTAGTTCTCCTTGTCCTTCCACATTGGTAAAATAACAAGCAAATTCTGTGATTTGATCTTCTATTGTTGTCAATCTATAAAGCTGACTGGTTTTCCTAATATCTTCCGCTTCTGGATACACCTTTTTCAGACAATCGTTAAGCCAATTTAGTCGCTCTGTCTTAGTATCAGAATCTTGATCGATAATAATACCAACTTTAGGGATAGCTTTTTTACCAAGAGTCGCCTTAATTTCATCGAAAGTGCTGGTTAATTTAGCTTGATCTAAACCCTGTAAACATTTATAGTCATCTTCCTCAAAGCAAATCGGTTTATCTAACTGAATTTTGTTAATATTTAAGTATTTTACTAGGGCTTCGATAAAAATTTTATCATTCTTGCTCTCGACGATTAATAAGTTACTCACCTCTCACCTCATTGCCATGTTTTAAGGCGTACTCTAAAGTGCTTAATTGTCTTTTAATACCAATAATTTTATCAGTTCTGGGACTCCTTGCTAGTTCAAAATAGGCCCCCTGTTCTGGATAATATTCTAACCCCACATCGGCAAAAGCTTGGATCATCTCTAAACTATGGGTTGTGGCAAAAATTTGGCTATCTAGTTCGATAGCTAATCGGAATAAAGTTTTCCAAATATCTGGGTAAGCAGTATAGTGAAGACCATTTTCTATTTCATCGATAAAAATAATTTTTTGCGGATTAAGCAGCAGAGAAAAAATCATCTCTATTAGACGATTAATAGCTTCACCAAACAGAGATATGGGTAGGCGTTTTCTCTCTTTTCTTTTCAGATATAAATTTGGTTCACCCAGAAAAAAACTTTCTATTTTCTCAATAGAAGGATCGAGAATTTGTAGAGCTTTTAGCACTTCTTCTTCCTGTTCATTAAAAACTATTTTAGTATAGGACTCGCTCAATTCTTCCAAAGATTTACTGACAGATGCGGCAATGATTACTGGTTCCTCATCACCTGGATCAGGTAAAGCGAGTATTCCCTCAGAACTAGCAATTAAAAAATAGTTCAGTTGACCATCATTTGAGTCATTCTTGAGGTGAAAACTTGTGTGAATATTTAAGATAGAAATAACTGATTTATTTTTAGCGATAAAATCGTATAATTTTTGCAAGTCTTCAGAGATGCCTAAAACGCCATCTTTAAGAGAACCAGAAATCGATATTTTTACCAATTTATCTCCTCGTTTAGATTGGGAGCCTTTTAACTCAATAATATTTTTTCTATCAAGATTGAATAATAAATTATCCCAGGCATTTTTGGGAACAGCCTGAACAACTGCTAAAGATTGCCTACGAATGATTCCTCTGATGTAGGGATGAATAGTATTTGGATAGGGATAACTATACAAAAATATTGCCTCTAACAGGGCAGTTTTCCCTGAATTGTTTTTACCGCCAATTAAATTAACTCGCTCAAAACCTTCAATTTTGGTATGCTCAAAACATCTAAAATTACTAATTTCAATATCCTTAATCATGTTGACCTCTGGGCTGGATAAGCATAAACTTAGGGGTAGGAATGACCCTGGTAAGATGGGGATTTTTTTACTTAATTCTAGACGAGAATCGCCGCCAACTCTCAAATCGGTGACTATCCCCCACCGAAACTGCCACCCTAAGAGATAATAGAGACAGGGATTTATTTACATTTCTTCATCATGGCTAGAGACTTACGAGGATTTATTAAGCTTTTAGAAGATCGTGGCCAATTACGCCGCATTAGTGCATCGGTCTCTGCCGATTTAGAAATTGCCGAGATCGCTAATCGGATGCTACAGGTGGGGGGGCCGGCCCTACTGTTTGAAAACGTGCAAGGAGCAGAGTTTCCCGTCGCTATTAACCTGATGGGAACGGTAGAACGCATCTGTTGGGCGATGAACCTGAATAAACCCGAAGAATTGGAAGATTTAGGCAAAAAACTCGCCCTCTTGCAACAACCGAAACCGCCGAAAAAACTCTCCCAAGCGATCGATTTTGGTAAAGTGTTGTTTGATGTCCTGAAAGCCAAACCCAGCCGTAACTTTTTCCCTCCCTGTCAACAGGTGATTTTAGAAGGGGATGAAGTAGATTTAAAGAAAATTCCGATGATTCGCCCCTATTCTGGCGATGCAGGCCAGATTATCACCCTAGGGCTAGTAATTACCAAAGATTGCGAAACGGGAAACCCTAACGTCGGTGTCTATCGCTTACAGCTACAGTCTCACAATACCATGACCGTTCACTGGTTATCCGTGCGCGGTGGGGCGCGTCACCTGCGAAAAGCGGCGCAAATGGGCAAAAAATTAGAAATAGCCATCGCTTTGGGGGTTGATCCTCTAATTATCATGGCCGCCGCCACTCCTATCCCCGTAGATCTGTCAGAATGGCTGTTTGCGGGATTGTACGGCGGTTCTGGGGTACAGTTAGCCAAGTGTAAAACCCTCGATTTAGAAGTGCCGGCCGACTCAGAAATCGTCCTCGAAGGAACAATTACCCCCGGAGAGGTATTGCCAGATGGACCCTTTGGTGATCACATGGGTTACTATGGCGGTGTGGAAGATTCACCCCTGATTCATTTCCACTGCATGACCCATCGTCGCGACCCCATTTATTTAACCACTTTTAGCGGTCGTCCTCCCAAGGAAGAAGCGATGATGGCCATCGCGCTTAATCGTATTTATACGCCGATTTTACGGCAACAGGTGTCGGAAATCAGGGATTTTTTCCTACCGATGGAAGCTTTAAGCTATAAAGCGGCGATTATCTCCATTGATAAGGCCTATCCCGGACAAGCGCGGCGAGCGGCCTTAGCTTTTTGGAGTGCCTTACCCCAGTTCACCTATACTAAATTTGTCATCGTCGTCGATAAGGAGATTAATATTCGCGACCCCCGGCAAGTGGTTTGGGCAATTAGTTCTAAAGTGGATCCGGTTCGCGATGTGTTTATTCTCCCGGAAACCCCCTTTGATAGCCTCGATTTTGCCAGCGAAAAGGTCGGTTTGGGGGGAAGAATGGGAATTGATGCCACAACAAAAATGTATCCCGAAACGGACCACCAGTGGGGGGAACCTTTGGAGTCGGATCCGGCCATGGCGGTCAAGGTTTCCCAACGCTGGTCAGAATACGGTTTAATCGATATTAATTTACAAGAAGTAGATGCCAATAAATTTGGCTACGAAATGTACTGCCCACTCCCTCCTGGTGCTTGACATAAATCCCGCAATAATGTTAAAATGAGAAACTGGCTTAAGCCAAAGACAGCAGGTGCGAAACAGCTTAAATACCCTGCCGAGGTCAAAGCGAGAAAACAGCGGCCAAAAAGACTAAAGAGAGATTTTTTCTGTCTCGGTCGTGCCTGAACTGATTCTCTCCAATCAACCCCGGCGCTACAAGGGGTTATTTTTGCGCCTGTGGAACCGGTCCCCCGCATACAGGAGGTGAACAAGGGATGGGGAGAAGCAGAGAAAGCAAGGGATTAATTCTAGAAGAATTAAAAACCTCCCTTAGCGAAGCTCAATTAACGATGGTCATCGACTATCAAGGTTTAACCGTCGCCGAAATCAGCAATCTACGCCGCAAATTGCGCCCCACGGGAACGATTTGTAAAGTCACCAAAAATACTTTGATGGGATTGGCGATCGCTGAAGATAGTGGCTGGGAACCGATGAAAAGCCTTTTATCGGGAACATCCGCCTTTCTGCTCGTAAAAGAGGATATCGGTGGAGCTTTCAAGGCCTATCAAGAGTTCAAAAAAGAAAGCAAAAAAACCGAATTGCGCGGCGGTGTCCTCAAAGAAGGGACAAAAGGTCAACTGTTGACAGAAGAGCAGCTCAAAGCGATCGCTGATTTACCGTCGAAAGAACAGTTAATCGCTCAGGCCGCCGGAGCAATCAACGCCATTGCCGCCAAACTGGCCCGCAGCATCAACGAAGTTCCCGCATCTTTGGCCCGTGCCGTCGATGCCGTGGCCCGTCAAGAAGAAAAAGAAGCGGCTTAATACCGCGCCAATCAATCACTTAAAACAATTAGGAGTCTAACCCATGTCTGCTGTAGCTGAAATCTTAGAAAAACTCAAAACCCTGACCCTCTTAGAGGCTGCGGAATTAGTCAAAGGTATCGAAGAAACCTTCGGAGTTAGTGCCGCCGCTCCAACTGGTGGCATAATTATGGCGGCCCCTGGGGCTGCTCCCGCGGCTGCTGCTGAAGCTGTGGAAGAACAAACCGAATTTAACGTCGTTCTCGAAGAAGTTCCCGCCGACAAGAAAATTGCTATCCTCAAGGTAGTGCGCGAATTGACCGGTTTAGGACTCAAAGAAGCGAAAGACCTAGTAGAAGCCGCTCCCAAAGCGGTTCAAGAAGGCATTAACAAAGACGAAGCCGCCGCCACCAAGAAAAAACTGGAAGACGCTGGGGCAAAAGTTAGCGTTAAATAGCTCGCCACTGATTCTGGGGATGTAGATTACATCCCCAGGCAAGCTGAAAAGCTCATTTCCTGATACTATAGGATTGTTATAGCAGTCTTGTAGGATGTCCAACCATGGAAAGCGTCGCTTACATTTTGGTTTTAACTATGGCTTTGTCGGTAATTTTCTTCGCCATTGCCTTCCGGGAACCTCCCCGGATTCAAAAGTAAATTTCTTAACTCCGTTTAATAATTTTCTTTCCCGAGCCGCCCGCTTGCCAAAAGCAGGTTAGCGGCTCTGGTTTTCCTATTTAAAGGCTTAAATTAAAGGTTCCCCTCACCGAGCGCCTCCTATGCAATGCCCTAATTGTCAGCATACCGATAGTCGCGTTTTAGAGTCCCGTTCCTCCGAAAACGGTCAGAGCATTCGTCGTCGTCGTGAATGCTTACAATGTAAACATCGCTTCACCACCTACGAGCGCATCGAATTCGTGCCGATCACGGTGATTAAAAAAGATGGTAAACGGGAATCTTTTGATCGCTGCAAACTGCTGCGCGGTATCGTCCGGGCCTGTGAAAAAACTGGCATTCCCCACCTAAGATTAGAGGCGATCGTCAATGATATCGAATCCCGTCTGCAGCAAGACTCAAAACGGGAGGTAACAAGTCAGGAGATCGGTCAATTAGTCCTAGAATACCTCCGGCAAGAATCGGAAGTGGCCTATGTGCGCTTTGCTTCGGTTTACGGCAATTTTCAGGGAATTAGAGACTTTATCGCCGCTTTAGCGCTGCTGCAATCCTCCGAAATTGAACGCGCTCATCCTTCTTGGTCTCAAGCGGAAGAGGCCAGCGTGATCACCTCGTCTTAAATAGTCCCCGATTCAGTTATAATTGAGATCCCTTGTGCTATTTAAAGTCCAAGCTCTGGTTAGATTCTTAAAAGTCATTCTTGAGGCAGATTGCCGGCAAGAAAGCCGGATGCGGCAGTTCATCCCCTAGGCCCTGCCTAGGAACTAAATTGGGAGGCATCTCCTTTATTTAGAAACTGTACATCACATAGGAGGAAAAACCTACGGAAATTCCGAGGCCCAAACAACGTACATGACCACCCAAAAAACCGCAAACAAAAACATAGGCTTTACCCATGAAGATTTTGCCGCCCTTCTAGACAAATACGATTATCATTTCAGTCCGGGAGATGTTGTCGCCGGGACTGTTTTCAGCATGGAACCCCGGGGAGCGCTCATCGATATCGGTGCTAAAACCGCCGCTTTTATCCCCGTGCAGGAGATGTCGATCAACCGCGTCGATAATCCCGAAGAGGTTTTACAGCCCAACGAAACTCGGGAATTTTTCATTCTTACCGATGAGAATGAAGATGGACAGCTAACTCTGTCGATCCGTCGCATTGAATATATGCGCGCTTGGGAACGGGTGCGTCAATTGCAAAAAGAAGATGCTACCGTGCGCTCCAATGTTTTCGCCACTAACCGTGGTGGGGCATTAGTCAGGATTGAAGGTCTCCGCGGCTTTATCCCCGGTTCTCACATTAGCACCAGAGAGGCGAAAGAGGATTTAGTCGGTCAGGAATTGCCCTTAAAGTTTTTAGAAGTGGATGAGGATCGCAACCGTCTGGTTTTAAGTCATCGTCGCGCTTTAGTGGAACGCAAGATGAACGGTTTAGCCGTGGGACAGGTGGTAATCGGTTCTGTGCGCGGAATCAAGCCCTACGGTGCTTTCATCGATATTGGTGGAGTCAGTGGTTTACTGCATATTTCCGAAATCTCTCACGATCACATTGACACCCCCCACACGGTTTTCAATGTCAATGATGAGTTGAAAGTGATGATTATCGATCTCGATGCCGAAAGAGGTCGCATTTCCCTCTCGACTAAACAATTAGAACCAGAACCGGGAGATATGCTAAAAAATCGCCCGTTAGTGTTTGAAAAAGCCGAAGAAATGGCGATTAAATACCGAGAAAAACGTCTAGCGGAAGCGGAAGGCCGGACCGTCTCGGAAGTAGTGGAAGAAATCGAAGTTCCCCCCGCCTTGGAGGAGGAAGATTTAGTTCTCGCCGCCACCGAGGAGTAGGTCAGCTATCAGTTATCAGTTATCAGTTAAGTACCTAAGCAAAATTAATTACACATATCTAACCACCTCTTGCCTCTTGCCCCTTGCCTCTTGCCTATCTTCACTAGGAAATTAATTTTGCACGACTACTTATCAGATGTGAGTTTTTAGTGGACAGTCTTAAGTAGGGTCTGCGGCAATCCCCCGTGAAACAGGAAGCTCTCAACGACCTTGAGAGTAGTTCACTTTCAATCTTTAAAACCGACACGGCTGGCAACTCCTGTAATTCCGGTCATCTCCTCACTACTGTTGGCATCGAGGAAACGATCCAAGTCATCAAAAGTGGTTCCGTAGGCAATAGTGCTATCGTGGTATCCTTTCAGACTGACGGTATGTTGAGTAAAAACTTGCTGGAGATGGGGTAAACCGATGAGATAACTGTAGGTAGTGGCTCCGATGGCTAAATCCTTGCCCATTTCTTTGGTAGCCGACTCTAAACGAAAAGCGGCGTTGACTGTATCCCCGATCGCTGTATAATCTGGATGTTCACCGCTGCCAGTATTGCCGACCATAGCATAACCAGTATTCACCCCCGCACCGATGCGTAATTTAAAAGGTAAGGGATATTGTTCGCTTAAGGTGCGAGTCATGTTATTTAGTTGTATAATTGCTTGGAAAATTTGCAGGATATCGTCTTGATCGACTTCCTGTTGGCCGTGAAACCAGATGGCCATGATCGCATCACCAATATATTTATCTACCCAACTGCCGGAACTGCGGATAATATTCCCCGCATGGCGAAACCAATTGCCAATCAGAGAAGAAAGCACTTTTTCGTCTAATTGCCTCGTTAAAGCCGTAAAATTACGCATATCTACCACCATCACCGATGTTAAGCATCGTTCATGGACGGCGGAGGTGAGGGTATCCCATTCTAAATGGCGCGGTTGCTTGCCTGCATTGGTGGGAGTAGGACGATAGAACTGCACCTCGGTTTTGCCAAAGGTGATCTGCTCTTTGCTATGGATAGTCACCGGAATGGCTACCCTTCTGCCATTGACAAAAGTTCCATTGCGACTACCGAGATCGATCAGATAAAAATCCCCTGTTTCCGTGGATTGTAAAATAGCGTGATTACGAGAGATACAGTGATCTTTAATCACGATATCGTTATCTTTGCTCCGTCCGATTGTCCAGTAAGCTCTCCCCACGAGAGGGAAAAAACGCTGGCCCTTCTCGGTATGGAGTAGTAAATAGGGGTTTTGTCCTAGTAGTATATCCACGGGTGCATAAGCGGCAATAGATAGACTGCGTTAATTATATAGCCTATTGTCTTAGGCCAGAGAGGCGGTAATCCAAAATAAACCATCGACTAAAATTGTACTCAATACAGCCCCGCTAAATGCCCACCAATGACATACCCTTTTTTGCAAAGGATAAATACCGATCGCTAAGAGCAGGTTGAGCAGCACAATCGCCCAACTGATGCCCCAGGGGGTCTCAATTTGGGCTAAGGCGTTATGAAATATCGGCGATACTAGGTTGGGATCTAGTTCCACGGTCATTAATTGTCGCCAGTAGGGAATTAGTCCCGTTAGATAGAAATATACATCGGTGATGGCCGTTCCTAACAAAGAACCCAGATAGAAAAGATTGCCCACTTTGCCACGACCTTTGTATAGTCCCCAGAGAACAAAGGGCAGCCCGATCGCTTCCATGGGAATATGGATCAAAGGTTCCCAACGCCACCAACCCCAGTAGAGAGAACCTGCTAACCAACTCCAACTAAAGCCCAAAAGTAAATCCCCCCAAAGACTGATTTTTTCTTGTTTGAGCAGCCAAACCCCTAACCCCACCCAGAAAAAGGTTAAACCTAGGCTAACTTCGGGATAGTAGCGCACTAGGGGCGCTTGTATGAATACGGGGACTGATACCAGAAATGCTGCTGTCCAAAAGACGGATTGACATTTTTCCCAGTTAGGGACTAGGGGTTTCAGGCGATCGGGATTGCTGGAAACTAGGGTAGAGTTGAGCAAAGGATTTCAGAATTGTTACGAAACTTTACTTACATTAATATACATCATTCTCTGTCCACTATATCCCCTCTAGAAGATTTTAATCAGTTAAAAAGGAAAATTGAGGGAGAATAACTGAGCGCTATCCTGTTAGAATCGAAACGACAGCAGCGATCGAGGAGTGAAACAAATATGCCGGCGGGCTATGAAGAAAATCCCAGAATGCCCCTAGATAAAGTTATTTTTGTTATTGCTTGCATCTATCTAGGTTGGGTGGTGGCATGGCTCATCAGTCAGAAAAATGCCCCTATCTCTCAAAATAGCACGACTTCCCAAGAAGATAAAAAATTTATTGCCTATCTGCAATCATCCCTTGCTATTATCGATCGCCAAAGTCAAACTTCATCCCCCGATCCCAATCCTGCTGCCAAAAATAACCCTTCTCCAGTAGTGCCAGTTCCACCAGCACCACCCGCTAATTTACCGGTTAATAACACTCCCCAGATCATAGAAAGAATTTACGTTCCTGTTTATCCCCAAACCCCTGAAACTACTGCCAAACTTGTCCCAGTTACACCCTCAAATACCGACATTTCTGCACCACCATTACCAGCTGCTCCCCAAGGGAATCGACCAGTAGCATCGGTTATTCCTACCAATAATCAGGTGAAAAATACTCTAGTGGGAGTGATGGATTTAGGCGATCGATCTACAGCTTTATTTGATAATAAGGGCATAACCACTCGTATTTCTCCGGGGGAATTTATCAATGGTTGGACTTTAGTGGAAGTTGGTAATCAACAGGTTATTTTGTCTCGCAATGGCCAAACAAAAGTCTTAGAAGTGGGACAATCTTTTTAGGTTAAACGACGGATAAATTCCAGGGGTAAACCGTCTGTATCGGCAATAAAGGTGACTTCATAGACATGATCGCCGATCATCTGTTGTTGGGGTGGCAAAAGAATATTTAAAGGTTGATATAAATCGGCTTCCTCTTGATGGGCTTGCTGAAGGTTATTTGTTAATTTTTCTAACCATTCTGGTAAATTGCTGACATTTTCTGTTAGGTCAAAAGACAAGTGATAATAACCGACATAATGCTGATCACCAAAGGCATCGGGAGCGGGTTTCGGTTGAGGAATTTGGATTAATTCGATGCGTCCGTTTAACCCCGTTAGCCAACAGGCCAAAGTATAACCAGTAGTGAATCTTTCCTCTAGGGTAAAACCGAGAAGTTGATAAAAAGCGATCGCCCGATGGATATTAGCGGTACGAATAGAAACATGGTGCATTTTCAGGAGAAAGAATTATGAATTATGAATTATGAATTATGAAGTGGGAAGTGGGGAGATGGGGAAGTGGGGAGATGGGGATAATAAATAAAAGCAATCTTCTATCTCCTATCTCCTGACGACTGGCTCCTAATGGCTAATGATTAATCAAAAAGACGAAAATAGGGATAACGTTTGGGAACCCCCGGTTCTTTTTCCAGATCAAAATTAATTACATCCCAACAGGGTTCATCGGGGGCATCGGGACTAAATTCTACCGGTAAACCGTAGAGACGGGGAATAGTGGCTTCACCCAGTTCATTACCGCGCCAAGTGGTGTTACGTTCTAGGTAGGAACTAACTAAATCGCGATAACGGTTGGCAATAATTACTTTAGTCGCTTTAAATCCTTGAGTATAGAGGCGATCAAGTGCTTCGTGAATCTCAAAACGAATACCATCCGGGTGGGTGTGTTGACGATACCACTCACCATTCCAGAGTCGCCAATGCCGTCCTGACTGCAAGTGAACCAACTCACCCGTTTTGGGATCGGCTTCAAAAGCCCCATGGCGCGGACACAAATAGGTATCCGTCAAAGTGAGGGCGGGGATTAGCTGCCGACAGTGAGGACAATGGATATCGGGGCCAAAAACAGGGTATTGTAAACTTGCATTGATCATGGAAGAACCTAAACTAAAAATTGCTATCTTTGTACCAATAAGCCTATCCATATTATACCCAACCAAATTGGACGGGTATTCTCTTTCGACTTTAGTGCAGATCCTTTCATGTCTTTAGATAACTTAAGATCAACTTCTAATTTCTGGCCCCTTGTCGATGTCAGTCAAGCGGCTTTTATCGCCCCTAATGCCACGGTAATGGGCGATATTTCCCTAGCTGTGGGGGTGAGTGTTTGGTATGGGGCGGTATTGCGTGCCGACGTGGAACGCATCGAAATTGGGGCCTATACTAATATCCAAGATGGGGCGATCCTACACGGAGATCCGGGCAAAATTACTATCCTTGAAGATTACGTTACCATCGGGCATCGGGCGGTAATTCACGCAGCCCATATTGAACGCGGTTGTTTAATCGGCATTGGGGCAGTGATTCTCGATGGTGTGCGCGTCGGGGCGGGTAGTATTGTCGGGGCGGGTAGTATTGTGACAAAAGATATACCACCGCGATCTTTAGTGGTGGGCATTCCCGCTAAACGCGTCCGGGAAGTGTCGCCACAGGAGGCTCAAGAGTTGATCGAACACGCCGAGCGCTATGCTAAACTTGCCCTCGTTCATGCGGGAAAAGCTACTGATACCGGATTCCCAAAACGGGCGGATTAGGGTATAAATATAAAATGAGAATCAAGTAACAATCTTTTAAGCACTGACCGAGGAGAAGGAAATCTATGGACTGGAGAGTGTTAATCGTTTTAACCCCTTTGCTTATTGCTGGTGGCTGGGCTGTCTTCAATATCGGCGCTGCCGCTCTTAGACAAGCTCAACAGTTTCTCAGCAAACAAAGTTAATAATAGTTTATAGTTCTTAGTAAAACCGACCGCCTAGGCGATCGGTTTTTAATTTTTCCTGTTTGAATTATGAATTATGAATTATGAATTATGAATTGGGGTATGGGGAGAACAAATAAAAATAATCTCCTGTCTCCTGAATCCTGACTCCTGACTCCTAACCCCACCAACAAACTTTTTCAGCAAACCCTACCTAACCATGAAATCTAATTGTCAAAATCTCATTCAAGAACTTGCCCATCTGGAAATTATCACCGATCCGGGGCAAGTGGCGAAACTTTCCTTAGATTATTATCATTTTAGTCCCATTTTAGAAGCACAACTGCAAGATAAACGGGCTGATTTAGTCATTCGTCCCCAGAATAGCCAAGAGGTTATTGACATCGCTAAAACCTGCGTTAAATACCAAATTCCTTTAACAGTTAGAGGTGCGGGTACAGGTAATTATGGTCAATGTGTTCCCTTGCAGGGAGGAGTAATTTTAGATACAAGCAAACTAACAAAAATTATCTCGATCGAACCGGGTACAGCCCGGGTAGAAGCGGGGGTAAAAATGGCATTTTTTGATAAACAAGCTCGCGCAATCGGTTGGGAATTAAGAATGGCTCCCTCTACCTATCGGACGGCGACAATTGGCGGTTTTATCGGGGGTGGCAGTGTGGGCATGGGTTCAATTAATTATGGACAATTGAAGGATAGAGGCAATCTGCAAGCAGTGCAATTAGTCACCCTAGAAGCGGAACCAAAAATTATCGAACTACGGGGGGATGAGGTAGAAAAAGTCAATCATGCCTACGGAACAAATGGCATTATTACCGAGTTAGAAATAGCCCTCGCTCCCTGTTATCCTTGGGCAGAATTTATCGTTACTTTTGCCGATTTTCTCACCGCCGCTAAATTCGGTCAAGCTCTTAGTGATAGTGATGGCATTGTCAAGAAAATGGTTAGTGTTCACTCTTGGCCAATTCCCGCTTATTTTACTGCTCTTAAGGATTATTTAACCACGGGGAAAGCGGCAGTTTTGTTAATAGTATCGGACAGCGATCGAGTCGCATTAGAATCTTTAATTAAAGAATATAATGGTGAACTTACTTACTATAAAACGCCAGAAGAAACCCAAAAAGGCAACAGTATCTTAGAATTTACTTGGAATCATACCACTCTCCATGCGCGTAGTTGTAACCCCAAGATAACTTATCTACAAGCTTTTTATTTTAATCTAGCTACGGTAGAGAAACTCCATAATTATTTTGGTGAGGAAATAATGATGCACCTAGAATTTTTGAAATTTCAAGGTAAAGTTATTCCCGCCGGTCTTCCCTTGCTAGAATTTACCACAGAAACTCGATTAAATGAGATTATTGCTATCTATGAACAACAGGGGGCAGCCATTGCCAATCCTCACACTTATATCATGGAAGATGGCGGCAGCAGACAGATTAATCCGCTACAACTAGAATTTAAACAACTCGTCGATCCCTACGGATTGAACAATCCGGGTAAAATGCGAGCATGGGTTGAAGCAAGGGAGTAGGGGTTCGATTCAGGCTAAATTAAACAAGATAGTTCACCGCGGCTCTCTTGGATTTGGTGGGTAAAATGTATTCTAAGATATAATCCTCCTAGAGAGGGGGTGGAACGAACCACAAAGACACAAAGGACACAAAGATCAATCAATCATATTGTAAGTTAAACTTATCACACACAACCTAGAAGAGCCTCACCGCTACTATCGAATTACTAACCGCTAAAAAGGGAGTGGGGAAAACAAAACTCCCCGCTGCCCCCTGCCTATTCCCAGACTTGCCCCGATCCGATACAATTAAACGGTTGTCTTGGAATAATTAATAGTGATCGAGCGTTATACTCTCCCTGCGATGGGGAATTTGTGGACGGATAGATATAAATATCAAACATGGCTAGAGGTAGAGATAGCCGTCTGTGAAGCGCAGGCAGAATTAGGCTATATTCCCGGGGATGCAGTGGAAGAAATTAAGGCAAAAGCTAATTTTGATCCCGATCGCATTTTAGAAATAGAAGCAGAAGTGCGCCACGATGTCATCGCCTTTTTAACAAATGTTAACGAATATGTGGGCGAGCCGGGGCGTTATATTCATTTGGGTTTAACCAGTTCTGATGTACTAGATACCGCCCTGTCCTTACAATTAGTCGCCAGTTTAAACCTGATTTTAGAACAATTAGAAGATTTCATTCAAGCCCTGCGCTATCGCGCCCAAGAACACCGTTATACAGTCATGGTGGGACGTTCCCACGGCATTCACGCCGAACCGATCACCTTTGGCTTTAAACTAGCGGGATGGTTAGCGGAAGTGCTGCGGGGACGCGATCGTTTAATTCGCTTGCGCCAAGACATCGCCATCGGTAAAATATCCGGTGCAGTGGGAACCTATGCCAATATTGACCCCAAAATTGAGGCGTTAACCTGTCAGAAGTTAGGATTAGAACCGGATACCGCTTCCACTCAAGTGATATCGCGCGATCGACACGCCGATTATGTGCAACAATTAGCCTTATTAGCGGCTTCGATCGAACGTTTTGCCGTGGAGATTCGCAACCTGCAAAGAACCGATGTCCTAGAAGTGGAAGAATACTTTTCCAAAGGACAAAAAGGCTCCTCCGCTATGCCCCATAAACGTAATCCCATCCGTTCAGAACGCTTAACGGGAATGGCGAGAATTATCCGTAGTCATAGCGTTTCCGCTTTAGAAAATATCGCCCTCTGGCACGAAAGAGATATTTCCCATAGTTCCGTAGAACGGGTGATGCTGCCAGATGTTTGCATTTTGACCCACTTTATGCTCAAGGAAATCACCGATTTAGTCAAAAATCTGCTGGTGTATCCCGAAAACATGAAGCGAAATATGAATGTTTACGGTGGCGTGATTTTCAGTCAAAGAGTTCTTTTAACTTTGGTGAGTAAGGGAATTAGCCGGGAATCTGCCTATAAAATCGTCCAAGAAAACGCCCATCGCGCTTGGAACACCGATAACGGCAATTTTAAAGCTTTTATCAGCCAAGATGAGCGAGTTACCGGCATTTTATCCCCCGACGAGATCGAAAGTTGCTTTGATCCCCAGCAGCACCTAAATCATCTTAATAGCATCTACCAAAGGTTAGATATTTAAGGAGCTTTCAGTGATCAGCTAACCACTAGCTTGTTGCTTTAGAAAGGTAATGACAGCGTTTTGGATTGTCGGTTGGCGATCGATCTTTTCTCAGAAAGCGATCGCTATTCGTTTCTCAATCATGGTTGCGTTTGAAGATAAAACTAAAGAATCGGCGCAAGCGAGTACGAATCGGGTAAAATAAGGGTCTGTATTCGGAGTGTTCGTTTTTACGATGAAAATCAAACTCTGGAATTTAGGTAGTATTAAAGAGGCAGAAGTGGATCTTCGGCCTCTAACCGTTATTATTGGCCCGAATAATTCTAATAAAACTTATATCGCCTACTCGATTTATGGGTTATATCAGCTTGTCAGCCTTAATTTTTATGATGAAATTTTAGAAAAAATAGAATTTACAACTCAAGCCGATCATTGGTCTTTAAAAATAGACCGACGTTTTTATGATGTTATATCTGAAGTTATTCAAAGTTACGCATCTAGATTTAGCGGGATAAAACTACAATCTTTTTTCCAAGATTCTAGCGGTAAAATTTTTGAAAAAACAAAATTCAGTATCGAAATCAAAATTTCTGAAGATGATATTAAAAGAGCTATAGAAGAAGTTTTAGCGGATACAATACTTGGAATCGAGAAAATCGAGCGAAGTGATAACAATAGTGAGATTTTATTTTATTGGGAAAAACGCAACGAAGAACATACTGATTTTCTTAGCAGGATAGTTATTGGTACTTTTATTAGTACCGTCGGAAAATTTTCTGACATACTTCCTTTACCCGCCGAAAGAAACGCTTTTATAAATACCTATAAAATGCTGGCCAATAGAAGATATAAGCTACTTAAAGAGAATCAGAGAGAGCTATTGATACAAGGACGTATTAATCGAGAGCCATTGATACAAGGACTTATTAATCGAGATAAGCAGTTAGAGTTACTAAAAGAACAGGGAGATATTCGCTATCCTCAACCAGTAGAGGATTTTTTAGATTTTTTAACTGACATAGAACTAGAAAATAAGCCCGATCCCATTGCCAAAAATAAAAATGATTTTCAAAAATTAGCCGATCAAATTGAAAAGTATATTCAAAATAACAATAAAACAATCTTTAAAAAGACTAAATTCGGAGGCAGAGAAATTAAAGTTTCGGTAAAAAGAAGTTTAGAGATCGATCTTTATAATGCTTCCTCGTCTATTAAACAATTAGCCCCGCTTTTACTCTATTTACGCTATCGAGCAAAATCCGGGGATTTTCTGGTGATCGATGAGCCTGAAATGAACTTACATCCAGAATCTCAGGTAAAATTGTTAGAATCTTTAGCGATTTTAGTAAATTTAGGAGTTAGAATTTTATTGACGACTCATAGCCCCTATTTGATGGCTCATCTTAACAATATCGTTAATGGTAATCACCAAAATCCAGAACTTTTAGCCGAACAAGCTAAATTGCTTTATCTGCAAGATAGCCGAGCTTTTCTTAAAATGGAACAGGTTAGTGCCTATGAAATAAAAAATAATAAATTACTTTCTTTACACGACCCTGAATACGGTATTCGTTGGGATACTCTCAGCGATGTATCAGTTGATATTCAACAAAAGTTTTTTGCAATTTATGAAGCAGGACAACAAAACCAAGAAACCGAAGAAGAATGTTCCTCAGAAGAAGAATAAACTCGATTGGCAGAAATTTAACTTTTTAGAAAATTTGCTTATTTTCTGTACCGTACCCGATCGGATCGCTCCACCCGAAAGCGGTGTCAGCTTTCGGATTACCAAGCCAGAAAAAGATTCCGTTTGTATTTTATTTAAAACTGATCGTCAGAAGGATCCTCTCGTTAGAAATCAAAAGCAGAAAAGACCTGATTATTTATCTCTTTTTATTCAGAATGACTTACTTCTGCTGACAATTATCGAGATGAAGGGAACTAATAAAAATTCCACGAGTACAGGTATCGAACAAATTACAACTTTTAGAGATATTTTAAAACAAGAAATTGCCGATCATGTCACCAGTAAACTTAAATATAAATTACAAGCTATCCTATTAACTCCCTATAATGCCGATATTCCTCGAAAGGCGATCAAAGAGGAAGCGGAGAAAGGATTTATTATTTTACCTATCCAGTATAATTTGAAAGCGGAGCTTTATCCTTATGTTTCCAAGACTTACAGGAAAGCGGATTTAAGCAAAATAAATTATATTCACGACGAGCAACATAAAGAATCCGATTGTTTGTTAATCGAAAACTTGTTGGCTAGACAAGCATCGGACAAACGTGAACAGGATAACTATTATTTATGTAAATTCACTCCCACCAAAGATAGACAAGGCATCTATATAGATTATCAGGTGTCGAGCGATCGAGACTTGATCACCCTATTAACCGATCCGCAGGGAAAGAAAGTTCAATTGGCTTACTGTAGTGATGATTCTCAAAGTTCAATCGATCAAATTCAGGAAGAGATTAAAAATTTAAACATATATGGAATGGTAGAGATGGTAAGTCGCCTAATCAATAGTTAGTATAAAAAATAGGTGTAGAGAAATCGGCGTTGCTGATTTGAGATATGAATCTTCTTTTCTGGTATTTTTAAAACCTAGAGCCAAACTAACTTTTGCACGGGAACCTGCACAGTTGCCATTCATGCCTTGATTCAGCAATGCCGAAAATTAACCATCTCTGCCATTACTTTAGAAAAATGGTATTAGCAAGGTCTTATTCACGTTTGATCAGGATTATCCTCTATATTGTTGACTTTCGTTAATTGTGGAAAAATATCTCGTACTGCCTTTTCAAATTTTTTGTAGGAAGACAAGGATTCTAATTTCGACAATTCGATTTTTGTACCAAGCGGTGAATATAAATCGTCAATTTTTAGTTTATTTCGATCCCGTTTAGTCATACCTTCTCTGGCTTTATTGATGGCATTTTTAATTGTTTCTTTCGGATTGCTAAAAGATTCGGGTTCTTTATCGATTGCTAACTCACTATCACTTTTATTTGTACACAATTCTTTTTTTAGTAATTCTTTGTCTGCTAATATCCAGGCTTCAGTCATTTGTATTGGAACGATAGCAACTAAATTTTTGCATAAGTCTCGCTCGTCTGATTTAATAGCATTAAAAGCCGGATCAATTCTTTCCTTAAATGCGTTTTCATCTGTTTTATCATCTGCGTCTGCATGGAAGCACAAAACCATTGCTCCCTTCTCCACCGCTTGAATTGCATATTTTTTAGCTTTTTCTCGGATATTTTCGCGAGAGATTTGTGAAAGACAAATTGGGTCAAAAATTTCTATTTCTTGTTCATCGTCAAAAGCAACTCTCTCGAAAGTGCGCTTAATAATATTCGGTAAAAATCTATGATCGGAACTGCCTTCTGTAGCTAAGGCAATAATTATTTGTTTGGGTTTTTTTGCCATCTTAATTGATTTACGTTAATTGGTTTTGTTGATTTTTAATATTTTTAATCGCACTTTCAGCATCAGCAGTTTTTAGATATTCGACAACTTCCGAGAGAGTTAGCTTGGCCTCATTTTCGGAGTAAAATAAGGTTAATTGCTTTTTATTCTCTTTGATAACAGGGTGAAAATTACTGCTTTTCATCTTAATTCGCTTCCCTTCAATAGTGGATATTATAGTGGTAAGTTGAGAAAGCCAAATGCTGACATTTTTATCATCTTGCCAATTAATTAATTGACTCACCAGAACCGGAGAATGAGTGTTCACTATTACTTGGCGTAAAGGCATTTCAGTATCTTCAAAATCGACAGTTAGCTCTTTTAATAATCTTGCCATTGCTTCAATACGAAAAGGATGAATGCCATTTTCTGGCTCTTCAAAACACAGTAATCCTGTGTGTTGTCGGTCGTATTGCAGGACACATAATGTTAATAAACGTAGGGTTCCTTCGGAAAGCACTCTTGAAGAAAACTCCCGACCATCATCACCTTTTACCTTGATAATAAATTGTCGATTTGCTTTGTCATCATAAACATTAACTTCTGTAAGATTCGGTAGCAGATTATTGAGATCACGGGAAATTGCTGTGAGGGTATATTCATCATCTTGTTTAATGCGAAATAAAGCAGCGGCTAAATTCTTTCCGCTTGCTGTTATTGTATCTCTGATGCCCATATCTTGACGAGTAGGTTCTCGCAGATCTTCGGGATTAAGCTGCATAAACTTCCAACTCAGCATTTCTTGTTTGGCGGCTAATATATGTCTAAAATCTATGGTATTAATGCTGCTTAAAACAGTTTGTGATGCGTTTTTTGCGGGAAATACTTTTTTATTCCCTTGTTGACCGTCTTGAGGTACAACAATGGTAGCAATACCACTAATATCTTCAGTCTTAATATAAGGAATCGCTCTCCTACCCGTTACTTTTGGTCGCCAAGTTTCCAATACTGTCTTAGGAATATAATTTTTTACCCAATTATCTTCATTGTGCTTTAAATTTTCTAAACATTCATCAACAATATACAAGTTTTCAAATCCACTTATATTAGACTCTCGTTTAATTTTTAATTGATAGCGCAACCTTGTATATTTAAGATCGACTTCCCCACCCCAATTATCTTTTACCTTGCGATTGACTAACATTTCAACTATAAATTCCATTTCCGTGGCGTAGTCGTCCTCATCATATTGGGTAAAAAGTTCGCTAGGATGTCCTCGCTGCTCGCTAAAAGCCGTCTTCAGATCCACTTCTGCCAGCCGCGCCAACAATTGCAAAGCATCAAATAAATTACTCTTACCAGAAGCATTAACCCCAGCAACTACAGTAAGCGGCGTGAATACCATTTCAAAATTATGAAAGGATTTAAAGCCATGAATTTTAATATAAGTAATCATAGTTTTAGGCGATAGGTAATATTAAAACATCAGCGCAACATTTAACCATACTGGACAATCTTCTCAACTTTCGCCTGATACTGTCCTACTATAATCTAGACATTGGTTTACAGAGGTAGGGCGGTTACGCCGATTTTGTCGGGTGCGTTACCTGCCGCAAAGGGAACGCACCTTACCGATCGATTCCTGAGAGTATAGGGTCTTAGTTTAACAAAGCCCATGCACAACAGCTTATCTGGCTGACGGCCGACGGCTGACGACCGGCGGCTAAAAATTAACATTGCAAGAAAACTTAACAATTGGCCAAGAAACTCGATCGAGTAGGTAGAATAGCAAGTAAACCATTTTGTAAACTCCAACCGATTAACTAACTAGAATAGAGATAACCCAGAACGCCTGTGATAGATAAAAGACGCACTACTCGCGATCTCCCCCAAATTAACGAAAGAATCCGCTTTCCCGAAATCCGCGTTATCGATAGCGACGGCTCTCAACTGGGAATTATTACTCCTGCCGACGCTTTGCGCGTGGCCGAAGAAAAGGAACTTGATCTCGTCCTCGTCAGTGAAACGGCAAGTCCTCCCGTTTGCCGGATTATGGACTATGGTAAGTACAAGTTTGAACAGGAGAAAAAGGCCCGCGAAGCCAAGAAAAAACAGCATACAGCCGATATAAAAGAAGTTAAAATGCGCTATAAAATCGATGAGCATGACTACAACGTGCGAGTCAACCAAGCGCAACGTTTTTTAAAAGCGGGAGATAAGGTAAAAGCGACGATTACCTTCCGAGGTCGGGAAATTCAACACTCTAACCTAGCGGAAGAATTACTGGCTCGCATGGCCAAGGATTTAGAGGATGTAGCTGAGGTACAGCAAGCACCAAAAAAAGAAGGTCGTAACATGATGATGATGTTATCGCCGAAAAAATAACTAACTAATCCGGAAAAAGGGGCTAAGTCCCCTTTTTTGTTCTTCGGAAATCCCGAAAGGAAACCAATAATCTAAAACAAATGTATTATCCGAGAATTAAGTCTCTGGATTGCAATCACAGGCACTCACAGGGGTTAACCTAGGAGCAAAAGACTATTGTGAAGCATAGTCTAAAAATTGATGACCGAGTTTACTGGCTCTTCTAGGTTCTGTGTGATAAGTTTAACTCACAATATGATCGATCTTTGTGTCCTTTGTGTCTTTGTGGTTCGTTCCACCCCCTCGCTAGGAGGAATGTATCTTAGAATACATTTTACCCACCAAGCCTGGGAGAGCCGTTTACTGCTATTCAGCGTGAATGCGTGGATGGAGTAAACGCTCGACCGGTTGACCGTTTTTTAAATGTTCCTCGACAATCTGATTGACATCCTCTGGTTTAACACGACAGTACCAAGTTTCTTCGGGAATAATTCTCACCGTGGGGCTAGTGCTACACTGTCCTTGACAACCACTGGTCATAACGATGACATCTTCTGGGAGAGCTGCCGTTTGCCAAGCTAAAAGAAGCTCGGACGCACCCTGCACCAAACAGGAAGAATGCTGACAGACCATCACAAATCGCTTTTGGGGATAAGACATATTACCTAAAAAGTTGCAAAATTAGATAGTTCCCTGGGTATATTTTTGGGGGGTCACTTTGGGGAAGCATAGTTTTATTTTGCCCCGAATCCCCGATACTGGCAACACAAAAAAAGGTGCTGAAAATTAACCATCAATCTTTAAAATAGAATTGGGAGAAAAATTTAGTCAATCAAGAGGGTAAAAGTGGCATTCGCTAGTCATTGGATCATGTTAGGTTTATTACTGGGTTTTGCTGTTGCCCATAGCGGATTAGCCAGTTTACGAATGCGGGGAGAAGCTATCATCGGTGCGCGACTGTATCGGGTATTATTTGCCCTTGTGAGTATTCCTCTAGCGGTAATTTTAGTAGTTTATTTCTTCAATCATCGTTATGATGGTTTGCTTCTCTGGCAAGTACAGGGAGTAACCGGAGTTAAAACCCTAGTTTGGATACTTTCGGCCATTTCTTTTTTCTTTCTCTATCCTGCCACCTTTAACCTGCTGGAGATCGCCGCTATCCAAAAACCCCAGGTTCATCTCTATGAAACCGGCATCCTGCGCGTTACCCGTCATCCCCAGATGGTAGGACAGGTGATCTGGTGTATTGGTCACACCCTCTGGTTAGGGACAAGCTTTACCCTATTAACTTCCCTAGGTTTAATTGCTCATCATCTTTTTGCCGTCTGGCATGGCGATCGCCGGTTAGAGAACCGTTACGGAGAGGCATTTTTAAAGGTCAAAGAACGCACCTCAGTGGTTCCCTTTTTAGCGATTATCGATGGTCGGCAAAGCCTGAAATGGCAAGAATTCCTTCGTCCTGCCTATCTAGGAGTAACAGGGTTTATTTTACTCCTCTGGTGGGCGCATCCTTGGCTAATGCAAGCAACAAGTAAAATTTATTGGTGATTTTGCTCCCAACTCCTTTCCTGTTGATCCCGATTGGTGTAGAATGGCTTCTATATCAAAATAAAGTTTTCATAAAATACGTTTAGACATGATACTATCTGTCAACGAAAAGAGCTTCCCTAAGCTAGTTTTAGAATCTTCCCGTCCGGTTCTCGTGCATTTTTGGGCTCCTTGGTGTGGTTTATGTCGTTTAATCCAACCCACCCTCTTGTCTTGGCAAAATGACTGTCAAGGTGCGATTCAATTAGTCGGTGTCAATGCCGATAATAATTTTAAATTAGCTAATAGTTTTCGTCTGCGTAGTCTGCCTACTTTAATTCTCTTCGATCGAGGTGTTCCGGTTCACCGTCTGGAGGAAATTCACAGTCGCGAGGAATTGCAACAAACCCTGCGACTAATAGTCAAAAATCAAATCCCGCGTTCAGCTTAAGGGAAAGATATCTTTTCTGATGGGTTCTGTGGTTAAAATGTATTCTAAGATACGGTAACGCTGGTGGGTGAGTGGAACGAACCACTCCAGACACAGAGGACACAAAGATTGATCGCTCTTATAGTAAGTTAAACTTATCACACAAAGAATAAGAGAGCCTCTGATGGGACTGGCAGAGATAATATAATAGGACAAAAAGTAGATAATCCCAATTCCTACAACTCCCATAGTTCCCCCAGTTCAAAAAATTAGGAGGCTTAAAAAAATGCCGATTGGTGTGGCTGAATTTGTCGAAAATCAGGAAAATCGCTGTCCTGTGGTACTACTACTAGATACCTCTGGTTCAATGGAAGGGGAACCGATTAAGGCTCTCAATGATGGTATCAAAACCTTTCAGGAGGATGTGATGCGGGATACCCAAGCGACGTTGAGCGTAGAAACCGCCATTGTCACCTTTGGTAAGGGAGGGGTTAAAACCGTGCAAGATTTTGTCGGGATTGATCAATTTACGCCACCGACTTTAACCGCAGGAGACTTAACTCCCATGGGAAAAGCGATTGAATTGGCTTTAGATTTAATCGAAGATCGTAAAGCGATTTATAGAAATAATGGTATCCAATATTATCGCCCCTGGATATTTTTAATTACTGATGGTGCGCCTACGGATCAATGGAGTCTGGCGGCGCAACGGGTAAAACAAGCAGAAGCAGAAAATCGGGTTTTATTTTTTTCTGTAGGTGTTCAGGGTGCTGATATGGAGAAGCTTAAACAGATTTCTAATAATCCCCCCGTGTTACTCAATGGTTTAGATTTTCGGGAATTATTTCAGTGGTTAAGTAACTCAATGAAACGAGTTTCTGGTGGTAAAATTGGAGCGGCGATCGCTTTACCACCAGTGAATTGGGGACAAATCACCACCTAGAGGACAGTTAATTATGTGGAGAACATTATGTCAGTCGGTGGTCGGTAGTTTTCACGTCCAAACGGGATTACCCTGTCAAGATTATGGTGATTATAAGGTATTGGGTCAGGATGTTTTGATTGGAGCCGTAGCCGATGGGGCCGGTAGTGCCAAACATTCGGATTTAGGGGCGAAAATAACAGTTAAAGCAGCGCTGCAATTTTTAGAGTATAAGCTCAAAAAAACAGCATTAGCTGCCACTGGAACTGAAGCGGAATTAAAGGAAATATTCTGGCAACTGTTGGCTTATGTTCAGCAAATTCTCCAAGAAAAAGCCGAAAAAGAACAGTTAGATATTAATGATCTGGCGACAACTTTACTGGTTGTTTTGGTTACTTCAAAACGATTAGCGGCGATGCAGATAGGAGACGGTTTTATTGTGTTCAAACCTCTGGGAGGAAATTATCAGTTATTGTTTCAGCCTGACAAGGGGGAATACATCAATGAAACCACTTTTGTTACTTCTAGTAATGCTTTGGAGGATATGCAAATAAAAGTTTTAACCGAGCCAGTTGCCTTTATTTGTGTGGCGACAGATGGAGTGGAAAAGGTATCGATCGATTATAAAAATTGGCAGCCTTTTCCGCCTTTTTTTCAGCCATTAGAGGAATATTTACAACAGACAGAAACGCCATTGCAGGAAGACCTCGAAGAATTTTTAAAGCGGGAGGATTTAAATAAGTTAACAACCGATGATAAAACCTTACTCCTAGCTTTTTGTTCAGAAACCGGGTTTGTTTGACAAACCCGGTTTCTGGCTCTGGTTCAACCCAACCTATGATAAGACTATGGACTAAGTAAATTATGAAAATTGACGAATTACTCAAAAACAAACGAGAAAAAATTATTGCTATTGCGGCTAAACACGGCGCAAATAACGTGCGAATTTTTGGTTCTGTTGCACGGGGAGAAGCTGACGAAAAAAGCGATATTGATTTATTAATTGATTATTGTAGCGAACGTCGGAGTCCCTGGTTTCCCTTGCCGTTAATTCGAGAACTTGAAGCCTTGTTAGGCTGCAAAGTTGATATTGTTACCGAACAGGGACTTAAAGATAGAATCAGAGAGCGGGTACTAAAAGAAGCAATACCACTATGAGAGATGATAGCGAACGCTTGCGGGATATTTTAGAAGCAATTGAGCGTTTAGAAAAGTATGCTCGACAGGGAAAAACCCTGTTTGAACAACAAGAATTAATTCAAACTTGGATTGTCTATCATTTACAAATTATTGGTGAAGCAGCTAGAGCAACTTCTCAAGAATTTAAAGCAAGATATCCCGAAGTTCCTTGGCGAGATGCCAGCGATCTAAGAAACTTAACTATTCATGAATATTTTCGTATCAATCTAGAGATTATTTGGGATATTGTTGAAAATGACATTCCTCCTCTAAAAGGACAAATCGAAGCTATTTTACAGGAATTGATTTGACGAAACCCAACTCAATTATTAAAAAATGTTGGGTTTCACTATCGTTCAACCCAACCTAGGATAAGATCATTGACTATCATTGCTATCATTTAAATGGTTGAGAATACAATACCACTCTCAAACGGATGTCGTCTATGGCAGATTTAATCGTCCGCAATATCGATGAAGCCATCGTCAAAGCTCTCAAAAAGCGAGCCAGCCAACACGGGATCAGTGCCGAAGCCGAACACCGCCAAATCTTAGAAAAAGCCTTGCTGCAACCGCAACGAAAATCCCTAGCAGAGGTGCTACGCCAGATTCCCAACGTTGGCAACGATTCAGACTTTGATCGCGTTCAAGATGACACAGCCAAACCAGTATTTGATTGATACTAAGTAGGTAGGCGTTAAAAATTATCAGACACCCCCGTTATCAAAGGGGGATTAAAGGCAAAATCCATTTTTAATTTAATTATAACCAGCTACTTATATCTAACTTATTAGAAACGACTAGATAAATTTTTCTGAACAGCACAAATACTCGGAGATTTTTTGATGTCTTTAACTTATCGCTGTCAACTACAGAATCGCTTGATTACCCTGACGCAAGAAATGGCCGACAGTGGCGAAGCGAAAGTATGGCACACTAACTTTAATGGGTACTTAGCGAAAATCTACCACAATCCCCATAATGAAAGGGTTGATAAATTACAGTTAATGGTGAGAAATCGTCCCAGTGATCCTAACGTTCATCTTAACCATATTTCCTTCGCTTGGCCCTATTCTATCTTGGAAGATAAACAGGGAAAAGTCGTTGGTTTTTTAATGCCAGAAGTGGTGGGTTCAGAAACGTTATTAAAGCTTTGTACGCCCATAATGAGAAGAAAATACAAGTTAGAAACTAATTGGTATTTTCTTCATGTAGTAGCGCGGAATATAGCCGCTATTATCCAAGCAATTCACCTTAAAGGTTATGTTTTGGGAGACATCAAGCTAGAAAATATCTTAGTGAATAATCGGGCGTTGCCTACAATTATTGATACAGATTCATTTCAAGTATCAGATCCCTATAGCGGTAAAATATATCGGTGTTTAGTTGGCTCAGAAGGATTTACACCGGCGGAATTAATCGGAGTGAATATAGCAGATGTAGATCAAACAGAAGTGCATGATCGCTTTCGATTAGGAGTTGTTATTTATTATCTATTATTTAGCGGGCCGCCGTTTCGGGGATTGTGGCAAGGAGGAGGGGATTCCCTGGAACAGTCGGAACTAATTCGACGGGGACTATGGCCTTTTTCTGGGGATAAATTGCTTGTACCTAGTAATACTACCATACCATTAAATATTTTACATCCCGACTTACACGCCTTATTTTTGCGCTGTTTCAATGAGGGACATAAATTCCCCCACAGACGACCGACGGCTAAGGAATGGTGCGATACTTTGGAAGCTGCACGAAAAGAGGTTATACGCTGTGGCAAAGTTGATAATCATTACTACAGTCGCCGTTACGGAAAGTGTTATTGGTGTGAGCGATTTAGTGATTTAAATCTTGATATTTTTGCAAGCAAAAGTATCGCTACTGTGACATCTACACAGTTACCTAAAGTAGCGCCAACTCCACCCCCAGTATCGATTCAATCATCTCCTTCACCTATACCTCCTCAAAGATGGTCGCGTCGTAAAGTTTTAATAACTTTCGGGTTATTTACAGTAGGGACAGTCGCTAGTAATATTTTCGCTCAGTTGTTTCGTCAGAATCCTACTCCTCCTTCTCCTTCACCTCGTCCTTTAGCTCCTCCATTTACAGAAAACCTACCCAATGGAGTAACACTGGAAATGGTAGGCTTACCAGCAGGTCAATTTCTCATGGGATCTCCTGACAGCGATCCCGATGCTCGCGATAATGAAAAGCCTCAACACCAAGTTAAAGTAAACAGTTTTGCTATTGGGAAATATCCAGTGACTCAGGCACAATATCAAGCGGTAATGGGAACCAATCCCTCTCGGTTTCAAAATAATCCCCAAAATCCGGTAGAAGATGTTAGTTGGAATGACGCTCAAGCCTTTTGTCAGAAATTGAGTCAGATAACAGGGAAAACCTATCGTCTCCCCACAGAAGCGGAATGGGAATATGCCTGTCGTGCGGGGACTACTACTCGCTTTTATTTTGGTGATGATGCTAATCAGTTAGGAGATTATGCTTGGTATAAAGGAAATTCTCAGCAGACAACTCATCCTGTGGGCCAGAAAAAGCCCAATGCTTGGGGACTGTATGATATGAGTGGCAATGTTTGGGAGTGGTGCGAGGACGATTGGCACGATAACTATATCGGAGCGCCAAAGGATGGCAGTGCTTGGCTAAAAAATGGTAATGATAATCGTTCTCCATTGCGGGGCGGTTCTTGGTACAACGTTCCAGCTAACTGCCGTTCTGCTTACCGCAACTTCACCTACCGCCCCGACTACAGCCTCATCAACGACGGTTTTCGGGTGGTGTGCGGTGCTGGGAGGACTCTGTAACCCTTATTCTCTTTTTACCCTTTTTTACCCTTTTTTACTTTTTCTCTTTTTCTCTTTTTCCCGCCTAGCGGCGGGTCGATTTTTTTTTGAGATTTTCTAGGGTGCGTCCCAGGCAGCTTTTGCCTTTTTGACAGCAGCCCGTAGTTGGGTTGACGACTGTTACCCAACACCCTCGGAACCAAGATTAAATAGGGTTTGCTGAAAAAGTACGGGCGAAGCATTCGGGCAATAACCTATCGGTGAAACCGTAGATTTTTTATCCGAATGCTTCGCCCCTACAGGACGCGGGCCGATGAAGACGCAAGGTTTTGAAGCACGATTCTCTCAAAATCTTGCACCTGTTTCGCTCGTAAAGCCACAAAACCCTTACCTTGCCTACATTTCACCTTTATTCAGCAAGCCCTAAATAGGGTATGATGGACGTTGGATAGATTTTCTCCTATTGCCGTGAGCGAAAGCGTCTATATTGAAACCAGTATCTTAGGCTACCTAACTGCTCGACCCAGCAGAGATATTATTGTGGCGGCTAATATTGAGATAACGAGGGAATGGTGGGAATTTCGTCGAAACGACTTTATTCTGTACACTTCCGAGGCTGTCCTAGAGGAAGTAACTAAAGGAGATACAGCGATCGCCTCCGAAAGGCTGGATATTTTGCGTGATTTTCCCTTGTTAGCATTGAACGAAGCTGCACAAGGTTTGGCTAAACAATTCTTAACCCGCAGTAATCTGCCTCCAAAAGCGAAAGTTGACGCGATCCACATTGCCGCCGCAACTGTCCACGGTATGGATTATCTGTTAACGTGGAACTGTAAGCATATTGCTAATGCTCAAATTCAGAGAAAATTGGCAGAGATCAGCATTGATTTTGGATACGAGTTACCGATTCTTTGTACACCCAACGAACTGTTAGGAGGTTGATTATGTTTCATGATGAGATCGTCGAAGAGATCCACCGAATCCGTGAAGAGTATGCCAAGTCCTTCAACTATGACTTGGATGCAATCTTTGCAGATCTACGCAAGAAGCAAGCGGAAAGTGGCAGAGAAGTTGTCACCTTGTCGCGAAAACCCGGTCTAGCAAAACGTTGGAGCGGACGACCGAAAGATATTGGTGATGATACAATGGATACCAGTCGCCGCTCAAGTTAGAATGGGATGACGAAGTAAAAGCTTTTTCGGCAAATTGTCCCCAATTAAATTATCAACTTTAGAGCATTGCTGGCCTCAGATATCTTAGGGTCCGTCCTAGGCAGCTTTTGCCTTTTTGAAAGCAGTTTAATCTAATACTAAATCCGTTGAGTATAGGCTACATATCAGGAGGGGCAACAGGCAACAGGCAACAGGCAAAACGGAGAATAAATAATCAGTTTTTAATAAGCGGATTTAGTATCATCTCCTAAACTGCCTGATTCTGCTCAATGAGTAAATCAATCTCATCTTCATGAGCCGCCGCATATACCCAAGCATTGGCTAAATCCGTAGCTTTAATAGTCGGATAACTTGTTAATAAATCAGCATCACTATAACCAAGACGACGAGCTTCTACTAACACCCAAACTGGAATTCTTGTATTGGCAATGCAGGCTTGTCCGCCGCAAACTTTAGGGGTTTTCTCAATTCCCTGCCAATTACCACCAAGACTTTGAGCGAGTAACTGGATTACCTGCACTTTTTCCCTAGGTTTGAGGGCAAGAAGTTGCTCTTCTAACTCTTTGATGATCACAGGCTTAAATCCTCATACAGTTTTGACCAATTATCCCTAATCATTTTACCAGAAAATTTGTGTTGAAAACCTCCCACTATTCAGTTAACAGTGAACAGTTAACAGTTAGATTGAAACAAGCGAAATCCAAAATCAAACTAGGTGTTTTTTTGATTTCAATAATATGTCCTTTAGATGCACGGCAGCTTATTAAGTTATGATACTACAATGGCACTCTCGAAAAAACAGCGAAAAATTCTCGACCAAATCTTCGAGCAGCCCGTCCGGTCAGATGTTGTCTGGACGGATATCGAATCGCTGCTGGAGGCACTGGGAGCAGAAATATCCGAAGGTAGGAGGTTGCGGGTGTGGGTAGCCCTTAAGGGAGTTAAAGCCGTCTTCCATCGCCCCCATCCTCGTCGGGAAACGGACAAGGGGGCTGTAGTATCAGTGAGGCGCTTTTTAAGCGAGGCAGGAGTGGAAAACGATGAAGTATAAAGGTTACGAAGCAGTAGTTTTTTTTGATGACGAGGCGGGTATCTTTTACGGTGAGGTGGCCAACGTCCGAGATGTTATCACTTTTCAGGGAGAGAGTGTAGCGGAATTGCAGCAGGCTTTTGCTGATTCAGTGGAAGATTACCTAGCTTTTTGTGCCGAGCGTGGGGAAAAGCCAGAAAAACCCTTTTCTGATAGTTTTCTGTCACAGCTAGACCGGAAATTACCCAACAAATTTAGCAATAGGTAGGTTGGTCCCTCGGAACGAAACCCAACCCAATTATTTAGGGTTTGCTGAAAAAGGCCTAGGGTGGGGTCAGGCAGAAGGCTCCGAGGCTGCGAGGCAGGAGTTTCAGGCTTTGTTGCCCTGCTTTTCTGTACCAGTTTGTGTACTACAAGGAAGATAATGCCAGGTTTTTTGAAGGTCCCAATCCTATTTTCGCAGCAGTAACATCGGATTTTAACAGGTCAAAAGCCTTATTTTAAAAGGGTTTTACCATTATTCAGCAAGCCCTAATTATTAATTTTCCTGCATTTTTATGCTCACTTTGTTCTTTTCGCTCTTCTGCTCTGACACCAGATTTTTTGTTCTCGAGGATTTCTCGGTCTTTTTTCACCATTTCTTTTAAAGAGTAACTCCACCGTCCACGGGTAAAACCACACCTGTCATATAGGGGTTGATAATCAAACTCAATACTGCTAGGGCGACTTCTTCGGGTTGCCCTAAATGTTCGACAGGTAGGGCAGAAACCGCCCATTTGCTCAGGTCGGAGCGTTCCGAATCACCTTGACTGGTCCAGATGCTTGTATCTTCTATTAATCCGGGGGCAACAACGTTAACGCGAATAGGAGCGAGTTCTAGGGCGAGGGCGCGTCCAAATACGGCTACAGCACTATTAGCGGCGGCTATGACGGAAATTCCGCCCATTTTGGAATATTTGAACATAGTGACGCTGGATGTCAGGGTAATAGAACCGTCCTTGGCCAAAGTTTTCAGGGAGCCACGCACTGCTAAAAAGGTTCCCCAGAATTTCTCCATACCTCCCCGGGCCGTTTCTGCGGTCATTTCGGTTAATAAGGCTCGCGGCATATTTCTGTCTCCGAGAGAGGTGACTACTAAATGGTCAAAGTTGCCAATTTCTGCAAAAAAGGCATTAACAGAATCTTCTTCTAAAAAATTAACAGTTTTGGCTTCAATCTCCCCGGAAATTAGGGCAACAGCCGCAGCTAATTTCTCTTGAGAAGCATGGGAAAGCACCACTTTTGCCCCCAGGGAGAGCAATTTTTCGGCAATCGCTAGGTCAATCCCGGAGCTTGCACCAATAATAACGACTTTTTTACCCGATAAGGAATCAAACATTTTTTTGTCTCCAAAAATTCAAGAAAAACTGACAACTATTACAGTATATTGACTGGCTTTTGGACAGCAACTAACCAATAAGTTATGGCCGAGGAACTTAGCAAATTATCCAGAGCCTTAATGTTTAAATTATAGGTTTCTTCGTCTAATTTTCCTGATTGAAATTCCTCTGTTAACCAAGACTTAAGATGGCGAAAATGTCTGAACCAGCACTCCTCCGTCACCTCGACAAATTGAACATCTTTAAACCCTGCCTGTTGATAAAGATTTTGATACTCGGCAATATCTTTGACCGTGTTTGCTTGGGGAACTGTCCAATCTCCTAAAAGTTCTGTTGTGGCAAAACTCAGATCTGAGAGAATTAAGGTTCCCCCCGGCTTTAATACTCGCCAAGCTTCTTGTAAGAATTGCCGCCTAGTATTAAAATAAAAAGCCGCTTCTACACAAATAATTTGCTCAAAAGAATGATCAGCAAAATCCATCTCTACCGCGTCCATTAACAGAAATTTACCCTCGGGAAAATTCAAGAGACTTCTGGCAATTTGTGTCGGAGAAATGTTAATGCCCACAATTGCTGTCAATGGGTAATATTTGAGAAGATAATGAGTAGTTGCTCCTAAACCACAGCCAACATCAAGAATTGTTCCCTGTTTGTTGGGAATAAATTCTAAAAGTTTCTCCATCAGAGTAGAGGATGCTTCCTGTTGATCTTGGGTATGGGAGAGCCAATAACCGACATTAAAAAACTCTCTTTCACCATAAAACTCTCGAATCGAAGGACTACAAATTAAATCATCGAATCTACTAATCCATTCATTTTTATCCATTGTTAAACTCACTTAACTCTTTCGGCAAAAACTACATTAGTCTAACACGATTGGGCTTAGTAGAACCCACTTTCCGCACTTCTTAACATTCAATTGATAATTTTTACTAATATATTGCTTACAATCCTTTGCCAGTAAAGATTATAGCTACAGTCATAGATTTTTATCAAGGTGAAGAATTGCAAATTTTTTTCTCAGAAAAAATCAATTATTGAAATTTTTCTCAATAGTAGTTTCTACAATCAAGGTTTTTCGTCAAAACATCTTGGGAAATGTAAAAATATATAAAAGTATATGAAGATGTGCGGAATGTCGGCTGTTAAGGCACTATGCTGAATCATATTGTTTTTTAACACACAGAGTTGTCATGCCTAATTTTTCGCACACTTGTAACAGTATTAACTACGACCCTGACAGCACAATCCTGAGTGCTGAGTGCCAAGCTCGCGATGGAGAATGGCTCCCCACCGAACTGACGCTTAGTGACCATATCGGTAATATAGATGGGGAATTGCAGTTCGGGGATCAAAACTTCCAAGAAACCTGCCAAGATTGTCACCTTGAGTTCGGGGATGGAGACCAATCCGTATGGTTGGTGTGTACTTGTGAAACAAGGGATGGGAAATGGAACCCTACGCAAATACTGTTAGACAGTCAGATCGATAATAACGACAGCCAACTGGAAATTGGATAGGGTAGGGGAGGACGCAAGAAATCCAGGATTCCGCTATCTGTTGGGTAGGAAACCTACACTTACCCGCAAGAGAAGTGTAGGTAGTTCACCAAGTATTTGACTTGAGTAAGACGGCAATATATGTTACTATCGCAAGGTAATCGCAGCTAGCTTGAAAAAGCTGCCACTAAAAACTAGAAATGACCATGAATTATCCCAAGACCGAACAAAGTAAAGCAATCCCCTTCTTTGCTCGTTTTTTATCTGTGGACCAAGACGAGGCTCCGACTCCCGATTCCCCCCCCGATTCTGAACCGGCTCCCGTTTGGACTTGGAAATGGCCTTCTGACTGGGAAGATAGTTAATTAATTTAAAGATTGCTTTCAGTAATTCAGACAGAAATAAACTACCGCCATAAGTCAAGCAGGAGTAAGATTTATGGCGGTTTTTTGTTGTATTTAGGGTTTGCTGAATAAATCTAAAAACCTTGCTGGATAAGACTTTTAGCCTTTTTTGAAATCCAAAAGTACCAGATATGGGAGTGATCAGGGGGAAATTCAGCTACTTTTTCCCTGAAAATTAGGTAATTGACCCCCTCAAAATCGGTAAAACCCCACACCCTACACCCTACACCCTGCCCCTAGGAAAAACTTTTTCAGCAGACCCTATTTAGGGTTTGCTAAACAAGTCAATTGACCAGTGGAGGCAGCAGTGCTTAGTCAAGTTAAAACTACTCTTCAGCAATTTCGACTTCTTTGGGAGCCACAGGTTCTTCGGTAGCAATTTCTACTTCAATAGCCTTTTTCAGGTTAAGTTTTAGAACTTGAGAAATTGGCAAACCTTCCACCTCATTGATGAGATATTCTTGAGTTTCTGTTTCACGACGTTTGAGATAGACCGTTTTAAGCAGTGCCTCAATGCCATAACGCGTAACAATGTCGCCAATAATGGTAGAGATGCCTAAGACCCCAAGTCCACCAATTAGTCCCAGCGGACCGCCTAACCCAAAAAGTGCGTAAATCATCGGATAGGCAGTACCACCGGATGCGGCAACAGCAATAATGAAAATAATGCCGGGGAGTCCTAGAGATGCAAGTTTTTGAACAACTTCATCGAGAGAAATTCCCCAGGAGACAAGTTTTTTGTTGATGTCTGTGGGATTAATTCCGAGAAAATCATTGGGAATGGCCGTTTCAGTAGTTTCCGTCATTGATGAGACTCCTAAAATCACTAAGTTGGATTGGTTGGTCGGGATTTCAGTCATATAAAATCCATGGTAAGGCAAAAGAATACAAATTGGCTGTCTAGCAATCAGATGCCTTGCAGCATTTTACATTAGTCTTACCGTTCACACAACTTGTAGAAAATCGTCAGTTCTTAGATTAAATCCTGTTTAAAAGATAGATGAGATTGGGGAGAAAAAATTGATAACTGAGTTTTTAAAGTTGAATTGGCAGTTAACCATAGTCTTAAAAACGGATTTGGTATCAAATCTCAAGGCAAACTTTTAACTCTTCGGCTAAAATCTGGACATGGGGTTCCACCATAATCGAGACATGATTTCCTAGGACGAAATGAATCTCAACTGGCTCTGTAGAAAATTCACTCCAGCCTAAAGAGGAATCCTCGCAATCTCCAGCTATTAAATCTTTATTTGGATCATCAGATAATTCCTCACTGGCCCGTATAATCGTAATTTTACCAGGATAAGTCTGTTTAGGGAGATAATCAATCAGGCATAAACAGCTAGTTTTATAGGCTTGGACAATTTTTGCAAGCTGCCTAGTTTCCGCATTGGGAGGAAGCATATTAGCCAGTTTAAAAAAGTTTAAGGCGTATTTTAATTGTTCCTCCACTGTTAAGAGTTGAAGAGTTTCATAGGAAATATCGATGGTTTTATCTAAATAAACTTCGATACCTTTGCTGACTTCGGCTAACCACCGCGCATGATCCCAATTAATATAATCAAGCAAAATTTGTTTGTCTTTATAAGTGGGTGCTGAAGAATCAATGATTGCTAGTAATGCCACTTGTTCACCCTGATTAACCAACTGTTGAGCCATTTCAAAAGCCACATTACCACCGTAGGAATGTCCTCCCAAAAAGTAGGGTCCTTGGGGTTGTAAATCCTGCATGGCTTTAAGATAAATACTGGCTATATCCTCAATGCGAGTGATTTCTCCAAACTGTTGATAGAGATCATTTTCAAAACTGTAGAAAGGTTGATCTTTTCCTAAATAACGTCCTAAATGGTAAAAATAAAATGGTCGTCCCCCGGCCCCAGGGACACAGAAGAAAGGCGGCTTTGAACCATGAGGTTGAATGGGAACAAAATAAGACTGATTAGATGGATCTAAACCGGTTTTAATAATAGTCGCTAACTGTTCAATAGTTGGGTTTTGAAACAGTGTTGTTACGGCAATTTCTTCGCCCAACTGTTCCTTAATTTGAGTTATTAAATAAGGAGCCAACAGGGAATGACCACCGAGATCAAAAAAGTTATCCTGCACGCTAACTTTGTCAATTTTTAGCACTTTTGACCAAATTTGTACTAGGCTTAATTCTAACTGATTACGCGCTTCAATAAATCTGTCTGAATCACTGGGGTTACTAGGAGCTTTTAACGCACGGCGATCAATTTTTCCGTTAGCTGTTAAAGGGAAAAACTCCAGCAGCACAAACGCACCAGGAACCATATAACCGGGCAATTTATGGCTAAGAAATTGACGCAAATCGCCACTTGTTAGCTTTACTCCTAGCTTAGGTACAATATAGGCAACTAATTGTTTTTCCCCCGGATTGTCTTCACGAACAATCACACAAGAAGACTGTACCGCCTGATTTTGACTAAGTACAGCCTCAATTTCTCCCAATTCAATACGGAAGCCGCGAATTTTTACTTGATTGTCAATCCGTCCTACATATTCAATATTACCATCGGGTAAATAACGGGCCAAGTCTCCCGTTTTATATAATTTTGACGGCTCATTGCCCCCCTTATTAAGGGGGGTTGGGGGGATCACTTCATCCTTCTCAAAAGGATTAGGAATAAATTTTTCTTGGGTTAATTCGGGACGGTTAAGATAACCTTTGGCTAATCCTGCACCAGCAATATGTAATTCTCCTACTACACCAATCGGGACAGGTTGGAGATTTTTATCCAGCAAATAGATTTGGGTATTGGCAATCGCTTTACCAATGGGAATAGTTGTGGCTGTAGAAGCTACGTTTTCCACTAAATACCAGGAAGAAAACGTTGTATTTTCCGTTGGCCCATAGACATGAAGCAACCGTTGCGGCGCACCTTTTTCTAGTACCTCTTGTACCCATTTTGGTTCAACTGCTTCACCCCCAAATAGTAAGCAGCGTAAGTTACTAAAAGCTTGGGGAACTAAATTGGCTAACTGATTAAAAAGTGCTGTGGTTAAAAATAAGACACTAATCCGATTTTCCTTTAAGCTTAGTGCCAATTCTTGGGGTGAGAGCAAAACTGATTTAGCGATAATAATAATCTTAGCACCGTTAAGTAAAGCCCCCCAAATTTCAAAAGTAGCGGCATCAAAAGCAATATTAGACGCTTGAACAACGCGGTCATCAGGAGTAAACTGGATGTAATTAGTATTTAATACCAGTCGATTAACTGCTTGATGAGTGACGATAACACCCTTGGGTATTCCTGTAGAACCAGAAGTATAAATAACGTAGGCTAAATTATCCGCAGAAACTGTGCTGTTAAGATTTTCCTGACTTGCCTGATTAATTTGTTGCCAATCTTTGTCTAAACAGACAACAATAGCCTGATGATTTGGCAAGAAATTCTGTAAAGATTCGCAGGTTAACAGTATTTTAACTTGGGTATCTTGGAGCATAAAGCTAATGCGTTCTTGGGGATAATCTGGGTCAATAGGAACATAAGCTCCACCGACTTTAAGAATAGCCAATAATCCCACAATCATGTCTAAAGAACGCTCTAGACAAATCCCCACTAATTCCTCTGGTTTTACTCCTAATTTTTGCAGATAATGAGCTAATTGATTAGCACGACAATTTAATTCATTGTAGGTTAATTGTTGAGCTGAACATACCACTGCTACCGCGTCGGGTGTGCGTTTTACCTGTTCTTCAAATAACTGATGAATACATTTATCAGAGGGATAATCTGTGTGAGTTTCGTTCCACAATGATAACAATTGATAACGTTCTTCATCACTTAACATCGATAACTCAAAAATTCCCATATTGGGATTAGCTGCAATCGCAGTTAAGAGATTCTGAAAATGTTGACCCATTTGGTTAATGGTGGGGGCATCAAACAAATCCGTACTATAACACCAAACCGCTTCTAAACGATCAGAAACTTCCCAAAAATTTACCTCTAAATCAAATCGCGCTTTAAGCTCAACAGATAAAGGCAAACTCTCCATCTTTAAGCCAGATAAACTGGCCTCAGATTGGGGAGTATTTTGCAGTGAGAACATCACCTGTATCAAAGGATTGTGACTTAAATCTCGGTTTAATTGTAATTTTTCTACTAACATTTCAAAAGGCAAATCTTGATGAGCATAAGCTGATAAAGTTGTTTGCTTTACTCGTTCTAATAACTCCAGAAAACTCGGATTTCCCGACATATCACCCCTTAAAGCCAAAGTATTGGCAAAAAAGCCCATTAATTTCTCAATTGCCGAACTATTACGATTAGCGATGGGAGAACCTACCAAAACATCTAATTGACCACTATAACGAGAAATTAGGACAAAAAAAGCCGCCAGTAAAGTCATAAATAGTGTTGCTCCTGACTCCTGACTTAACCTTTTGAGGCGTTGCGTTAAGTCTTGATTCAGGCGAAAAACCTGCCCATCACCCCGGAAACTAGGAATTGGAGGACGGGGATAATCCGTCGGCAATTCTAAAATAGTAGGTGCATCTTGTAACTGTTTTTGCCAGTAATTAAGTTGACGTTCTAAGACTTCACCGGTGAGCCATTGACGTTGCCATACGGCAAAATCGGCGTATTGAATCGATAATTCAGGGAGAGGGGAAGGCAACCCCCGGACAAAGGCCGCATAAAGTTGAGATAATTCACCAAAGAATATGCTCAAAGACCAACCATCGTAAATAATATGGTGCATCTTCAACAGCAATACATACTCTTGAAAACCCAGTTTAAGTAACTTAAATTGGACTAATGATTCCTTGGCTAGATTAAAGGGTTTTAAGGAGAAAGCAATCGCTATTTCTTGCAGATGTTCTGTTTGTTCATTCTTTGATAAACCTTGTAAATCTTCCAGGGGTAAACTTACGGTTGAAGGGGGAGCAATGCGCTGAATTGGTTGCCCTTCTACCATAGGAAAAGTGGTTCTTAAAATTTCATGACGGCGAATCAGTTCACTGAGACTTTGTTCTAAAGCTAATAGATTGAGGTTTCCTTCTAACCGTAAAGCGTCCAACAGATTATAGGAATGACTATCGGGAGAAAGTTGCTGCAGAAACCAGAGTCGTTGTTGAGCAAAAGAGAGGGGTAAATCCTGATCCCGTGACACAGGAATAATCTCTAACTCAACAGTATTAGTTGGGATTTTTGCCGCTCTTAAAAAGTCCAAAATTTCAGGTTTTTTGGCGGCGATTTCTTCTTTAATTTCTGGGGTCATAACCCCTTTGGGAGCCTGAAAACGAAGTTTTTCGCCTTCCAGCCATAGTTTAATCTCTAAACCCTTCAAATACGCTAAAAAATCTCCTACTTTCACTTACCAATTGCCTCCCAAAGTTGTTGTTTAATTAGGTCTAAATTACGAGGTTCACTCTTAGGAGCAAAAAGTCCATCAGATTCCCATTTACTAGCATTTAGACTAATTGCCCAGGCATTTAACCAAGAATTAGAGCTAACTTTTGGTAACATTTCTGGCATGATATCTTCTAGAGCTAGGTGAAACATAACTTGAGCTACCTCCTCTAACAATTTTAAGCTACTGAGATAGTTTTCAATGATTTCCGACTCAGTTTGGTTGTATCTTAAATTTCGTGATCGCAGTTCCTCGACAAAAGGAATTGCTAAATAGTCAATAAATTCAAAATTAACCCGATGTAAAGATTGATTCGCCCAATCCTTAAATAACTGTTGCATTCGATAGGAAAGTGGGAAAAATTTGCTACTGATCTGTTGAACTTTCGTTCTAAATTCTTGGTCAAGGTAGATAGAGTTAAACATCATCAAACCACTAAACGTCCAGCCTGATAACGTATCCCAGATAAATTTTGTTGCCATCACCATGCCATTACCCAGACAATTGTAGGCGTTTTGAATATTCAAGGTTACTCCATCGCTATAGCTTAGATAAAAGTGATTTGCATCTTTGACTTTTTCCTGCGTCAGTTTACCTTCTAGATCAAGGGTAATCAACTGAGTTGTTAAGGAATTACCAAAGCCAATATTATCGGTACCTGGAGAATAAAAAGGATCGGGAAATGTCCCTGCTTCACCGACACAAGCCCAACGATTGTAGGAAAATACTTGTTTAGATGAGTAGCTATATTTGGGCATTTTCCTAAAGTCTTCCGGTTGTTTATCGGCTAAGTGAAAAGCCAAAGTCGGCTCATTTTTCTGTAACCATTGGTAAGCCAGTTCGTAGTTATAATAAGTCTTTAAAGGATGAATATCTTGGCGAGCGACAATACCAATACTGGTATGACCTGTGGATAGAGGAATTGTCCAAACCCAGTAACCTTCACCGCATAAATGATTGGTAGAATAGTAACGGTTTTTATTGGGAACACGATTATGCCATTTTTCTTCACTACTAGGGACAAAATCGCTGATATCAAAGCGACCCTCAACCCGAAACCAAACAGCACCAAATTGAGCATTATTAGGTTTATCTAAGCCTAATTTTTTTTGCAGAAAACGACGGCGACCCATTGCATCAACGACCCATCTAGCTTGAATGACGTTAGTTTTTTTGTGATCTCCCTTGTCTTGAGTATAAACAATTTTATGATGTTGCTGTAACCCAACGGCGAGTTCAATCTCATTAACTAAACAATTTTCGCGTAATTCTACTCCTGCTTCGACATTAAAGGCGCGTAAATCGTTTTCTAATTTACCCCGATCAATTTGATAGGAATTAGGAAGATGAAACTCGGATAGACCTAGTTCGGGTCTATCTTGAAAATTAGTAGCACTATTGTTAAAGAAATATCGCAATCCTAGTTTAACTAAATGTTGCTCTTCAAAGTAATCTGTTAATTGAAGCGTATTCGCTAAATAGAAAGCCCCCACTTCAACCGTTGACTCTCCCACTTTAAAACTGGCTTCTGGTAAAGGACGAGCTATTTTATCGAGAACAATGACAGAAATATTCAGCTTTTGCAGTTTTAACTGTCTTGCTAAGGTTAAACCAGCTAATCCACCGCCACAAATGACGACATCATAAACTTCTGCTTCACCTAAATCCTCAGCTTTTTGGCGCAATAAAGCAATTAATTGCTCTTTCCGCTCTTTTAACTTTCCCAATAATTCTGGGGTCATTACTCCTTGGGGTGAACGATAGCGTAGTTTATCATTTTCAACCCATAGATTAATTTGTAAACTGTTGAGATAAGCTAAAAATTCAACTGTTTTCATAGTTCACCTTCCTCATAATCTTCTAAGGTTTCAGTCATAGCTGTTTCTCCCGGTGCAACGGTAAGAACTTCAATGATTTGGGCTAAATTAGCGATGGTTGGGTATTCCAGCAAATTTTGTAAAGACAATTCCACCGAGAAAAGATCGCGGGAACGGGAGATAACCTGAGTTGCTAACAAAGAATGTCCTCCCAATTCAAAGAAATTATCCTTAATCCCAATACGTTCGACTCCCAAAACTTCACTCCAAATTTGAGCTATTTGAGTTTCAATCGGGGTACGAGGTGCGAGAAATCCCGTAGCTAAATTGCGTGTAGCTGTATCGGGTGTAGGCAAAGCCTGCCGATCTACTTTACCATTAGGAGTCAAAGGTAGGGTATTAAGCAAAACAAAAGCCTGGGGAACCATATAACTAGGTAGCTTTTGTTGGACAAATTCCCGCACCTGTGGTATCAGCTTCTGGACTAATTTACCATATAGAGGATTATTCGTATAATCAGTCCAGGATTTGGGAATAATCCTCTCATCATCCCAAAAATTGGGGTATGGTTGTTGATCAATTTTATTTATTATCGGTTCTAGGATGGCATTCTGGCGACAGAAAACCACATCGAAAGAACCATCTTGACTACCTTCCCACCAACTGAGATGAACAGTGTAACCTAACTGTTCTCCCAGTTGCCACATTTGCTCAGGATTAATCCCTATCCCGCTATTTTTTGCTAACAATTGCCGCAATTCTCCCACCGTTTTTACCCCAGGAGGATTTTCTAAACAGTCTAAAATTTGTAGTGCCTTTTGTAATCGTTGATTGGGTACATCTCTGATGCCTAAATATTCTGGTTGTTCCAGTTTTAGTTTATCTTGCAGTTGCGCTAAAGAAAACCGATCCCGCTGCCAATTTAGCCAAGGAATTGTCGTTTTTTGCCCATCAGTATCCAGATGTAAAGTAACATCATAGCGGAATTGGGTTAACTCATTGTCAGCCTGACCCCGTTTCGGTGCAATTTCTACCCAAGAAATTCGCGGAAAACGTTGTTTAAGCGCGATAAAGAACTGAGGTGCAATTAACAATTCTTCTTCGGTAGCTACACTTTGATTCACCTGTTTTTGCCATTCTTCAAGGGTTTTATTAGCTTCAGTGCGAGCTAACTGTACCGCGGCATGGTAAGGCTCTAGTAAGGACAAACTACGGATATCACCTAGGAAAATCTTACCCCGATCTGCAATCGCCTTGACTGCTCCTGCGATAACTTGTAATAGATAATCCACACTAGGAAAATACTGAACCACAGAGTTAATTACTACTCGATCAAAAGTAGCTTGGGGAATGCCGGTAAAATCATCGGCTGTTCGGTGTAATAATTTTACTTTGCCCTCTAAACCCTCAATTGTGCTACATAAATGTTCTAGGTTATTAATAGTAGCAGCGGAATAATCTGCTCCCCAATATTCCTGACAATGTTTCGCCACACGGAATAGCAATAATCCACTTCCGCAACCAATTTCTAACACTCGTTGCGGTGGTTGATTTCCTAAAATTCGGCTCACTGTCTGATCAACCCATTCCTGCATTTCTGCATCGGGAATAGCTTGTCCGGTATAACTACTATTCCAACCACTAATATTAAAAGTGGGGTCCTCGGTTTGAGGTTGGGGTTTACTGTAGGATTCTTCGTAAATTTTTTGCCAATCACTAACATATTCACTCTGCCATTGAGCAAGCTGTTCGGGTAAAACTTGATCCTTGAGAGCAGGAACTAAATACCCTACTAGGTTAGTATTCAGTTCGGTTTCAGATGTATTATCGCTCGGATGGTCAGCACGCGCAATCACAACCGCTTCTTGTACTAAGGGATGTTGGCCCAAAACGGCTTCAATTTCCCCTAACTCGATACGGAAACCCCGCACTTTAACTTGGTTGTCAATCCGTCCCAGATATTCAATCTGACCATCGGGTAAATAACGGGCTAAATCTCCCGTTTTGTATAATTTTGACGGCTGCTCTCCCCCCTTATCAAGGGGGGTTAGGGGGGGATCAAGGGAGACAAACGGGTTAGAGATAAACTTCTCGGCGGTCAATTCTGGGCGATTCAAATAACCTCTGGCTACCCCTGATCCTCCGATATGTAATTCCCCCGGTACACCGATAGGAACTGGTTGTAAATGCGAGTCTAAAATATAAACCTGCACATGAGGAATTGGCCGACCAATAGTTATTTTTTCATCAACCGGCGTACATTTAGCTACCGTTGCACAAACACTTCCTTCTGTGGGTCCATAACCATTAAAGAAATTTCGTCCCTGGGACCATTTTTTCACCAATTCAGGAGAACAAGCTTCCCCGGCGACAATAATAGTTTGCAGAGAGGAAAGATTTTCCCAAGACAGAACCGCTAAAGCTGATGGCGGTAGAGTAATATGAGTAATCTTATTCTCCCGTAATTGCTTGATTAAGGGTAAACCGGGCATTAAATTTTCTTTACTTGCCAAATAAAGTGTCGCTCCTGCTCCCAAAGCCATTAAAACTTCTGAAATACAGGCATCAAAACTAAAAGAAGCAAATTGAAGCACTCGACTCTGAGAAGACACAGCAAAAGTCTGAATTTGCGCCAGAGCAAGGTTAGACAACCCTTGATGTTCAACCATCACCCCTTTAGGTTTACCCGTAGAACCAGAAGTATAAATCACATTAGCCAAATTAGAAGCTGTTACCTTCCCCGTCAAATTATCCCGGTTCATTGGTTTAATTTCTTGCCAAATTTCAGCTAAAAATACAGTTTTAGCTTGATGATTTGGGAGTTTATCAATCAGTGAACTTTGGGTTAGTAATAAGGGGACTTGACTATCCTCTAACATAAATTGTAGGCGTTCTTGAGGATATTCTGGGTCAAGGGGGAGATAGGCAGCACCGGCTTTAAGGATGGCTATTAATGCCACAATCATGTCTAAAGAGCGCTCTACACATAAACCGACTATTACCTCGGTTTCTACACCTAAAGAGCGTAAATAGTGAGCTAGTTGATTGGCCCGACTATTTAATTCTGCATAGGTCAACTGTTGATTTTCAAAGACTACTGCTACTCCATCAGGGGTACGCGCTGCTTGTTCCTCAATTAATTGATGAATACACTTGTTATAGGAGTAATCAGCTTTTGTCTCATTCCAAACCTCTAATAGTTGATACTCTTCCTCTGGGGTTAATAAGGGTAGTGAAGCTACTGATTGACGGGGATTTTCCACAATTGCCGCCAACAAAGTCTTAAAATGATTCATCATACGGACAATAGTTTCAGCATCAAATAAATCCCTGTTATAAGAGCAAAAACCGCCTAATCCTTCCGGTGCATCCCAGAGGTAAACTTCTAAGTCAACCCTGACTGAATCAAATCCCGATGGTATCTCCTCAATGTTTACTCCGGGTAAATCCCAGGGAGAACTAGGAGCATTCTGAAGGGCAAAAACTATCTGTGTTAAAGGATTACGATCTAAATGGCGCTCAATTTGTAATTTTTCGACTAACATCTCGAAGGGTAAATCTTGATGGTCGTAAGCATCTTGAGTAGTTTGTCTGACTTGTGCGAGAAAATCCTCAAAGGTCGGGTCTTGAGATAAATCAAATCTTAACACTAAACTATTGACAAAAAAGCCAATTAACCCTTCAATTTCGGTGCGGTTACGGTTAGCAATTGGTGAACCAATTACCACATCTGTTTGTTGACTATAACGAGATAGTAACACAGCAAAACCCGCTAGTAATGTCATAAAGAGAGTGCTACCGGACTCTTGACTGAGTTTTTTAAGCTGTTGCGTTAGTTGACTATCTAGTTGCAGTCGCTCCGTCCCTCCGCGAAAACTTTGGATTGCTGGCCGGGGACGGTCTGTGGGAAGTTGGTGTAGTAGGGGAACCCCGGTTAATTGTTGCTTCCAGTAGCTTAATTGACGGTCTAATACTTCATTAGTTAACCATTGACGCTGCCACAGGGCAAAGTCAGCATACTGTATTGATAAATCAGGTAAATCTGCTTTTGTCCCGGTGCAGAAACTTCGATAATAGACCGATAATTCGTCAACTAAAACACCTATTGACCAACCATCCGCCGCAATATGGTGAATGGCTAATAATAGTACATATTCCTCTGTCTTGACTTGCCATAATTTGACTCGTAATATTGACCCTGATTCGAGATCAAAGGGTTCGGATGCTGCTGCTAATAACAGGTTTTTTACCTGTTGCTCAGAATGGCTGAGGTTTTGCAGATTGACAACTGGTAAGGTGAAGGTTACATTAGAATCGATCGCTTGTATTGGTTTGTTATCTTTGAGCTTAAACTGAGTCCGTAGGGGTTCATGGCGTTGAATAATTGCCTGGAAAGCTTTTTCTAAGGCTTTAATATTGAGATTTCCGCGCAAACGCATCGTTAAATCAATAGTATAAGCCCCACTTTCTCCTTCTAATTGATTCACAAACCAGAGACGTTCCTGGGCCCAGGATAGGGGAATATCATCCTCTCGATTAACGGGGACAATTGATGGTAGCTTTAACCCTAAACCTGTTTGCAGTTCTTTTAAAATTACCGCACTTAACTGAGCAATGGTTGGAGATTCAAACAGATAACGCAAGGGTAAAACAATCTCAAAGGTTTCCTGTAATCGAGAAATAACTTGAGTTGCCAACAGAGAATGTCCCCCTAATTCAAAGAAATTATCCTCAATACTGACTCGTTTTAATTTCAGTACCTCAGCCCAAATCTGCGCCATTTTTTCTTCAATGGGGTTACGGGGAGCTATATATTCACCTTGGCTCTGTAAATCGGGAACAGGTAAAGCACGGCGGTCTATTTTGCCATTGGGAGTTAAGGGGAAAGTATCAAGAAGGACAAACGCAGTTGGAACCATATAATCAGGTAATTTTGCTCGCAAAAATTGCCGTATTTCGTTAATTGTCAGGTTGATTTCGGGTTGCGGTACAACGTAAGCAACTAAGCGTTTATCCCCTAGATTATCTTCACGAACAATCACACAAGAAGACTGTACCGCCTCATTTTGGTTGAGTAAGGCCTCAATTTCTCCTAATTCAATACGGAAGCCGCGAAGTTTTACTTGATTGTCAATCCGTCCTAAATATTCGATTTTACCATCGGGTAAATAACGGGCTAAGTCTCCCGTTTTATATAATTTTGACGGCTCATTGCCCCCCTTATTAAGGGGGGTTGGGGGGATCACTTCATCCTTCTCAAAAGGATTAGGAATAAATTTTTCTTGGGTTAATTCGGGACGATTGAGATAACCTTTGGCTAATCCTGCACCAGCAATATGTAATTCTCCCGGAACACCAATCGGGACAGGTTGTAAATGGGAGTCTAAGATATAAACTTGGGTGTTAGCAATGGGGCGACCAATAGTTACTTTCAGGGTTTCATCTGTCCATTTTTCTACCGTGGCACAAACGCTGGTTTCTGTCGGTCCATAAGCATTAAAGAAATTTCTACCCGTAGCCCATTGTTTGATCAATTCTTCTGAACAAGCTTCTCCTGCCACAATAATTGTTTGTAACTCTGGGATGTCTTCTAGTGGCAAAGCCGCTAAGGCTGAGGGGGGTAAAGTAATATGAGTAATACCATAATCTTTTAATCGCCCCATTAATGGCAACCCAGGCATTAAAGCGTCTTTTGTGTCTAAATAAAGGGTTGCACCTGCTCCTATTGCCATGATAATTTCCCAGATAGAAGCATCAAAATTGAGGGAAGCAAACTGGAGAATGCGAGAGTTTGACTGTAAGTTAAACGTTTTAATTTGCGCTTGAGCTAGGTTAAATAGTCCCCGATGTTCCACCATTACCCCCTTGGGTTTTCCTGTAGAACCAGAGGTATAAATGAGATTAGCTAAATTATTGGCTGTTACTACTCCTGTTAGGTTATCTTGGCTGTTTTGGTTAATTTCTTCTGTGAATCTGTCTAACAAGATTAGCGGCGCTTGATGTTCAGGTAATTTATCGATTAATCCCTCTTGAGTTAGCAATAATGACAGTTGAGCATCAGCGATGGCAAATTGTAGCCGTTCACTGGGATAATCTGGGTCGAGAGGTAGATATGCACCACCCGCTTTTAATATCCCCAATAACCCCACAATCATCTCTAAGGAACGCTCAAGGGAAATACCGACTAAAGTATCAGCTTTTACGCCTAATTTCCGCAGATAATGAGCTAATTGATTAGCACGACAATTTAACTCATTGTAGGTTAATTGTTGCTGGGAACAGACCACCGCTACCGCGTCGGGTGTGCGTTTTACCTGTTCCTCAAATAACTGATGAATACACTTATACTCAGGATAGTCAACTTGAGTATTGTTCCACTCAATTAATAACTGATTAGTCTCGCTTTCTGTCAGTAAGGGTAATTGGGAAATCCGCGCTTGAGGATTGGCCGCAATTCCCCCTAATAAGTTGAGAAAATGCCCTGATAATCGCTCAATAGTGCTGCTCTCAAACAAATCAGTATTATATTCCCAGACACCTTTTAAGCCATCATCCGTACTAACCATAGCTAAGGTTAAATCAAACTTAGCTGTGGTATTTTCTGGTGGCAAATCTGTCACCGTTAATCCCGTCATTGCAATCTCAGACTTAGGTGTATTTTGCAGTACAAAAGCGACTTGAAATAGGGGAGTATGGCTCAAATCCCGTTCTGGTTGCAACGCTTCGACTAACATTTCAAAGGGTAAGTCTTGGTGCGCGTAAGCATCCATTGTCACTTCCCGAACACGGGTTAATAACTGACTAAAACTCGGATTATCTGATAAATCCGTCCGCATCACTAAAGTATTAACAAAGAAGCCGATTAAACCCTCAATTTCACCGCGATTACGATTAGCGATGGGAGTTCCTACCAAAATATCACTTGACCCTGTATAACGATACAGTAAAGCATCAAAAGCAGCCAACAGCGTCATAAATAATGTCACCCCTTGTTGGCGACTTAATTCAGTCAAAGCTTGGCTAAGTTTGGGGGAAAGGGAAAATTCTTGCTGAGTACCGACAAAGCTTTGCACCGCAGGTCGAGGGTGGTCTGTGGGAAGAGATAATAAAGGGGGTGCAGCTGTTAGTTGATTTTGCCAGTAATTTAATTGACTTTGTAGGACATCCCCTTGCAACCATTGTTTTTGCCAGAGTGCAAAATCTGCATACTGAATCGGTAAAGGAGCTAAATTTGCGGGATGATTTTGAGTGTAAGCATTGTATAAGCTGGTCAGTTCGTGAATAAATACTTCTATTGACCAACCATCACTAATAATGTGGTGCATACACACTAATAAGAAATGTTCCGTCTCCGATAGCACCACTAAAGTGATTCTGATTAAGGATTCTTTGGCTAAATCAAAGGGTTGAGTGGCTTGTTTTTGCTTTAATTGCTGTGTTTTTTCTGCTTGCTCCTGGATGGGTAAATCTTGTAAATCAACGACCGATATTGTCTCCCTTGTTGTTTGAATAATCTGAGTCGGTTGTCCATCAATCGTGACAAAATTAGTCCGTAATACTTCATGGCGATCACAGATTTCTCGTAAACTTTGTTCTAAGGCCTTTTGATTGAGGTTGCCTCGGAAATGCAACACCATCGGTATATTGTATAAAGCACTATTTGGTTGCAATTGATCTAAAAACCATAAACGCTGTTGAGCAAAAGATAGAGGTAGTTCTGTATCCTTAGTTCTCGGTAAAATGGGGGGTACTGTTAGCGTCAGATTTTGCTGCTGTAATTGTCCAATGAGATGCGCTAATTCGGCCACCGTAGCTGCACCAAATAAACTCCGCAAAGGTAGTTCTATTTTAAATAAACTCCGAATCCGAGAAACTAATTGAGTTGCGAGGAGAGAATGGCCGCCAATTTCAAAGAAATTATCATAAATTCCCACTTGCTCTATTTTGAGTATTTCTGTCCAAATTTGCACCAACATCTCTTCAATTCCATTGCGTGGTGCTACATATTGATCCCGGCGATTCCCTATTTTATCTGGTGCGGGTAAAGCGCGACGATCTACCTTACGATTAGTAGTAAGGGGTAAAGATTCCAGAAAAACAAAAGCTTGAGGAACCATATACAGAGGCAATTTACTGGACAGAAACTGACGCAGTTCACTAATCATCGGTATGCGTTCGTAATGAGCTACTATGTAGGCGACTAAATATTTATCCCCCGGAGTATCTTCCCGAATAATCACACAAGATGTTTGTACATCAATATTTTGGTTAATTACCGCTTCAATTTCTCCTAACTCAATACGGAATCCGCGAATTTTAACCTGATTGTCAATCCGGCCAAAACATTCAATATTACCATCAGGTAAATAACGCGCTAAATCTCCCGTCTTATACAAACGATTGAACGGTGAATGAGCAAAGGGATTGTTAATAAATTTTTCAGCAGTTAATTCGGGACGATTCAGATAACCCCGCGCTAAACGAACACCGCATAGATGCAATTCTCCCTTAACTCCAATGGGTACAGGTTGCAGATTTTGATCCAAGATATATGCTTTGGTATTAGCAATGGGACGACCAATCAGCACTGAATTGATTTTTTCTGACTGATAATCTAGCAAGTCATGAACTATGGCGGTTACAGACGCTTCTGTGGGGCCATATACATTAATACATTGAACCCGTTTTCCGACCATTTGTCGCCAAATATTGACGGTTTCTGGTAACACTGCATCCCCTCCCACGGCGACAACCCGCAGACTGGATGGTACAGTAGCTAATGATTGGGAAACGGCGATTGCCCATTCATGCCAATAGGCGGGGGTAATATTTAAAACGGTGAGGCTTTCTTGTTCAATAAAATCGGCAAAATCAGTCAAAGTTGCGAACATTTGCCCTGGTCTTAAGACCACTGTGCCACCTTTTAACCAAGTGGGAAAAATTTCTTCGGCAGCGACATCAAAGCCAAAGGAAGCAAACTGTAAAACGCGATCAGATTCTGTTAAACCGAATACTTCACTAATGCCCCAACTATGATTAACTAAGGCTGCGTGAGTTAACATCACTCCTTTAGGTTTACCGGTTGAACCAGATGTATATAATAGGCATAGTAGATTTTCTGGAACCACTTCACTGAGGGGATTTTCTGGACTTTGAACTGTCAAAATCTCGGCTAATTTATCTAAGACAATTACCCCCACATCTTCTACTGGCAAAGAATCGAGTAAACTTTCTTGAGTTAGCAGTAGAGAAATTTGGGCATCTTCTGCCATATAAGTCAACCGTTGCTGGGGATAATCTGGATCTAAAGGTATATAGGCTCCTCCAGCTTTGAGAACTGCTAATAATCCGACAATAACTAACAGCGACCGCTCTAGATAAATGCCAACTAAAACTTCTGAATTTACCCCCAAAGATTGTAAATAATGGGCTAATTGATTCGCCTGAATATTTAATTCTTGATAGGTTAATTCTTGACCTTCAAAGACCACTGCTACTGCAGCTGGTGTTCGTGCTGCTTGTTCTTCAAATAATTGATGAATACATTGATGGAAAGGATATGCTTTTTCGGTGGCATTCCAGTCTTTTAATAATTCTTTTGCCTCTACTTCGGTTAATAATGGTAGTTGGAAAATTGGCTGCTGCGGGTTAACAACCAATGCTTCTAGCAAGGTGATGAAATTTCCTGTTAATCGCTCAATGGTGCTGCGATCAAATAAATCGGTATTATATTCCCATACGCCTTTTAATTCTGCACCGGTATTCTCCATACCCAGGGTTAGATCAAATTTGGCGGTGTCATTTTCCGTGGTGAGGGGAGTGGCAGTTAATCCTGTTAGTTCTAAGGGAGACGGGGGACTATTTTGCAGCAGAAAATCCACTTGAAATAAAGGCGCGTGACTTAAATCTCGTTCAGGTTGTAGGACTTCTACTAACATTTCAAAGGGCAAATCCTGATGAGCATAGGCATCCATTGCCATTTCCCGTACTCGACCCAATAACTGATTAAAATTGGGCTTACCTGACAAGTCAATTCGCAGAACCAAAGTATTGACAAAAAAGCCGATTAAACCTTCAAGTTCACTGCGATTACGGTTAGCAATGGGAGTACCAATTAAGATGTCTTCCTGTTCCGTATAACGGTAAAGTAAGACAGCATAAGCTGTTAACAGGGTCATAAATAAGGTGACACCCTGTTCCTGGGTTAATTGGGTCAGTTTTTCGGTTAATTCCCAAGAAAGGCTAAAGGGTAAATGTCCCCCAGCAAAACTTTGTTGATTGGGTCGAGGTCTATCTGTTGGTAAAGATAGGAGGGCCGGTGCGCCGGCTAACTGTTTTTGCCAGTAGTCTAGTTGCTGTTGCAATACCTCTCCCTGCAGCCATTGTCTTTGCCAAAGGGTAAAATCTCCATACTGGATAGATAGGGGATTTAGAGGCGAAGATAAACCCTGAATATAAGCATTATAGAGGGCGGTTAGTTCCTGAAGAAATACCTCCATTGACCAGCCATCACTGACAATATGGTGCATACAGACTAATAAGAGATGTTCCGTTTCAGATAACACCAATAAAGTGATTCTGATTAAGGGTTCACCAGCTAAGTCAAAGGGTTGAATCGCTTGATTTTGTGCTAACTCTTGAGACGCAATTACTTTTTCACTACCAGATAAATGCTGTAAATCAACAACCGTAACTGTCCAGGTTCGTGTCTGTATAACTTGGGTAGGGATACCATCAACGGTAATAAAGTTGGTGCGTAAAGCTTCATGGCGATCGCAAATTTCTTCTAAACTCTGAATTAAGATTTCTGAGTTCAGGTTTCCCTCTAAACGCAAGGCTAGGGGGATATTATAAAAAGAACTATTCGACTCAAATTCAGCCAAAAACCAGAGACGAGTCTGAGCAAAAGATAGGGGTAATTCTGCTGTTTTGTCCCTGGGTAAAATCGGCAGTTCAGTTGGTTGTTCTCCTTCGGAAAGCCGTTTTATTTCTTGGGACAATTCGGCTATTGTCGGTGCAACAAATAACTCGCGTAAGGGCATTTCTACCTGAAAAGCCTCACGGATGCGCGAAATTAGTTGCGTTGCTAATAATGAATGTCCACCTAACTCAAAGAAGTTGTCGTGAATCCCCACCTGTGCAACTTTTAACACTTTTGCCCAAATCGAGGATAATATCTCCTCAATGGGGTTACGCGGCGCGATATACTGCTCTTGGCTTTGGAATTCGGGAGCCGGTAAAGCACGATGATCGATTTTACCATTGGGCGTTAAGGGTAGGGATTCCAAAATGACAAAGGCACTAGGAATCATATACTCTGGTAACTTGGCTTTCAGGAATTGCCGCAGTTCAGTAACATTAAGCGAATTTTTCTCTTTTGGGGCGGAAATAATCTCTTTTTGGGGAATAATATAGGCGACTAAACGTTTCTGATTTGTCTCATCTTCTTGGGCAATTACAACAGCCGTTTTTACTGCATTGTGCTGACTAAGAACGGTTTCAATTTCTCCCAATTCAATACGGAAACCGCGAATTTTAACCTGATTGTCAATCCGTCCTAAATACTCAATATTGCCATCGGTTAAATACCGACATAAATCTCCCGTTTTATATAATTTTGACGGCTCATTGCCCCCCTTATTAAGGGGGGTTGGGGGGATCACTTCATCCTTCTCAAAAGAATTAGGGATAAATTTCTCTTGTGTTAACTCTGGACGATTAAAATAACCCCGCGCTAATCCCATACCACCAATATGTAATTCTCCAGCTACCCCCACAGGAACAGGTTGTAAGCAAGCATCAAGAATATAAACCTGAGTATTACTGATGGGTCGCCCAATGGGAATATTGGTTATAGTTGGTGAAGTAAATTCGGAGAAAGTCGCCGCAATGGTTGCTTCTGTTGGTCCGTAAGCATTTAATAGTCGAGAAAGAGGGGAATATTGGCCTGTAACTGTTTGCCATTGCTGTACTTTTGCCGGTTGAATGGCTTCCCCACCAATAACAATTAGTTTAATCTTTGAGAGAATTGGCAGGGTATCAGGGGTTAATTCAGAGGCTAATTGATGCCAATAAGCAGTAGGAATACCCAAAACTGTTAATTGCCATTTTTGACAACATTGCCAAAAATACTCACTAGAGCGCAACATCTCTTCTGTTCGCAATACCAAGGTCGCACCCGATAACAAACTAACAAAGATTTCTTCAACAGAAGCATCAAAGCAGATAGAGGAAAATTGCAGAATTTGATCCTCTGAGGTAATACCATACTCTCGAATAGTAGTCAGTATATAGTTGACTACTGAGCGATGTTCAATCATTACCCCTTTGGGTTGACCTGTGGAGCCGGAGGTGTAGATAATATAGGCTAAATTGTGCTGATCAACTTCTACCAGAGGGCTAACTGTACTCTGTTTGGCAATTGTTGACCAGTCTTGGTCTAAACAGATGGTTATTCCTTGAAATGCTGGTAATTGTTCCAGAAGTTGTGATTGAGTCAGGAGAATACTAAGTTGAGTATCTTCAAGAATATAGGTAATTCGCTCTTTTGGATAATTAATATCTAAAGGAACGTAAGCTCCCCCTGCTTTAAGTATTCCCAGGATTCCGATAATCATGTCTAGGGAACGTTCAACAAAAATCCCGACTAAACTATCGGCTTTTACCCCTAAAGATTGTAGGTAATGGGCTAATTGATTAGCACGATTATTTAATTCTTGATAGGTGAAAAATTCATTTTCTAATTTAACTGCGATCGCCTGGGGAGTTAGTTCTACTTGTTGTTCAAACAACTGATGCAGACACAAATCATTTTTGTAGTCAATTTTAGTGTGATTCCAATCAAATAATAACTGATTAGTCTCGCTTTCTGTCAATAGGGGTAATTGACTAATTGCTTGTTCTGGATTAGCAATAATCCCAGTTAATAGGTTAACAAAATGCCCTGATAGTCGCTCAATTGTACTTTTGTCAAACAGATCTGTATTATATTCCCAAATCGCAGTTAATCTGGCTTCTTTTACCTGTATGGATAAACTTAAGTCAAACTTAGCTGTCTTAAATTCTAAAGGCTGACGAGTGGCTTTTATTCCTTCTAAATCTATGCTATCTACAATTTCATTATCTAAACCAAACATCACCTGAAATAAAGGAGTATAACTCATATTTCTTTCAGGTTGTAATGCTTCTACTAACATTTCAAAGGGTAAATCTTGATGGTCGTAAGCATCCGTTGCTGTTTCTCGTACCTGTTTTAATAACTCGCTAAAACTGGGATTTCTGGCTAAATCTGTTCTTAAGACTAAGGTATTGACAAAAAAGCCGATTAACCCAGCTAATTCACTACGAGTACGGTTAGCGATGGGAGTACCGACTAAAATGTCTGTTTGTCCTGTGTAACGATAGAGTAGAGTCTGAAATGCGGTCAGGAGGGTCATAAATAAGGTGACACCTTTTTCCCGACTCAGCTTATTTAACCCTTGACTAAGTTCTGGAGAAAGGATACATTTTATCCGATCTCCCTGAAAACTTTGTTGTAGAGGACGGGGATAATCCGTAGGTAGATGTAATAAAGCGGGTGCTGCTGCTAACTGTTTTTGCCAGTAATTTAACTGATTTTGTCGGATTTCTCCCTGTAAATATTCCCTTTGCCAAATTGCAAAATCTGCGTACTGGATTGGTAACTCTTGTAAAAGAGGTTCTAAACCTTTAGTATAGGCATTATAAAGGGTTGTCAATTCCTCAATAAATACCCCCATTGACCAACCATCAGAGACAATATGGTGCAGACAAATCAGCAAAAAATGTTCTGTGTCTGATAACTTAAGTAGGGTGGCCCTAATCAGGGAGTCATTGGCTAAATCAAAAGGTTGATGGCTGCGAATTTCTAGCCATTTTTTTATTTCCTGCTCTTCTCGATATTTTGGGCTGTCTTTCCCATTGACAAGCGTTAATTGCCAATTACTTTCTGGTTTAATTACTTGTACAGGATTTCCCTCAATAGTGGCGAAATTTGTGCGGAGGGACTCATGGCGCTGAATAATTTCTTGTAGGCTTTTTTCGAGGACATCTACCTGGAGATTTCCCGCTAAATGCAAGGCCAGGGAAATGTTATAAAAGGGACTATTTGGTTCTAATTGATCTAAGAACCATAAACGCTGTTGAGCATAAGATAGAGGTAATTCTTCAAAATTCATTTTCTTTTTCTTGGTAAAATGGCTGGAATAATGGTATCGGATTTTTCCTGTTTTAACTGTTCAATCCCTTGGGCTAATTCTGCTAGTGTGGCCGAGTTGAATAACTGACGTAGGGGAAGTTCAACTTTCAAGCGATCGCGTATCTGTGCTACTAATTTAGTGGCTAGTAGGGAATGGCCTCCCAGTTCAAAGAAGTTATCATTTATACCCACTTTCTCGACTTTTAGCACTTCTGACCAAACAGTTACTAATATATCCTCGATCGGGGTACGCGGAGCAACATATTTGTCTGATGGTTCACTACTAGATTCTGGTGGGGGTAAAGCTCGACTATCTATTTTTCCATTAGCAGTAAGGGGTAAGGCATCTAAAATAACGAAAGCATTAGGTATCATGTAACCGGGTAATTGAGCTTTCAGGAATTGCCGTATTTCGTTAATGGTAATCGTTTTTTCCGATTGTGGCACAATGTAGGCCACAAGACGCTTATCTCCTGTTGCATCATCCCTCACTATTACTACTGTTTCCCAAATCTGGGGATGAGATGCTAATAATGCTTCTATTTCCCCCAACTCAATCCGAAAACCCCGAATTTTCACCTGATTGTCAATGCGTCCTAAATATTCTAATTCTCCCTTGGGTAAATAACGGGCTAAATCTCCCGTTTTATATAATTTTGACGGCTCATTGCCCCCCTTATTAAGGGGGGTTGGGGGGATCACTTCATCCTTCTCAAAAGGACTAGAAATAAACCTTTCTTTGGTCAATTCAGGACGATTGAGATAACCTTTTGTTACTCCTGCACCTCCCACATACATCTCCCCGGGTACACCAACCGGTACAAGTTGTAAATATTGGTCTAGTAAATATACTTGTAAGTCGGGAATGGGACGACCAATCACACTAGCTGTACTATCCAAGTCGGTCATACTTAATGGTCGATAGGTCACATGAACGGTAGTTTCTGTAATTCCGTACATATTAACTAATTGGGGGCATTGGTCGCCATGGCGCTGAAACCAAGGTTGTAAGCTGTTAATTTCTAAAGCTTCTCCTCCAAAAATAACTAAACGTAAGCTTAAATCGTTATCTGTTGTCGATGAACGATCCCCCCTTGATAAGGGAAAACTTCCTTTTAAGGATTCTTCAGCTTGAATTAACTGACGGAAAGCGGTAGGAGTTTGATTGAGAATTGTTACTTTTTCTTGACATAATAGCTGATAAAATGCTTCGGGGGAACGAGTTATTAAGTAGGGTACAACTACCAAGCGTCCACCATATAACAAAGCTCCCCACATTTCCCACACCGAAAAGTCAAAAGCGTAGGAATGAAATAGACTCCAGACATCTTGACTATTAAAATTATACCAAGCATCTGTAGCGGTAAATAATCGCACGACATTGGAGTGATTGACTAACACCCCTTTCGGTTTACCTGTGGAACCGGAAGTGTAGATAACATAAGCTAAGTTATCTGGAGTGACCGTGTTTTCTGGATTTGACTGGCTGTTTTCAGCGATTTTTTCCCAGTCGGTATCTAAGCAAATAATCGAAGCTTGATGTTGAGGTAGAGTTTCTCCTAGCTTTTGTTGCGTTAACAGCACTGATAATTGAGCATCTTCTAACATGAAGCTTAACCGTTCAATCGGATATTCTGGGTCAAGAGGAACATAAGCACCACCCGCTTTTAATATCCCCAATAACCCCACAATCATCTCTAAAGAACGTTCAAGACAAATCCCCACTAATTGATCAGGTTTTACTCCCAAAGACTGTAAATAATGCGCTAAATGATTAGCTCGATTATTTAATTCATTGTAGGTTAATTGTTGATCTGAATATACAACTGCTACCGCTTCGGGTGTGCGTTTTACCTGCTCTTCAAATAACTGGTGAAGACACTTAGTAACTGGGTAATCAACCTGCGGATTATGACCGTCTATTAATAATTGATTTTTCTCAAATTCTGTCAGCAGAGGTAATTGAGAAACTCGCGCCTCTGGATTGGCGACCATTCCCTCCAGTAAGGTTTGAAAATGCCCCAATAGGCGAGTAATTGTCCCATCATCAAATCGGTTAGTATCATAGCTAATTCGCACCTGTAATTGCTCCCCAGGGAGCGCAATTAATGTTAGAGGATAATTAGTTTGTTGAGAAACCTGAATATTTTCCAGACAAAAACTATCATTGCCTAAGACCGCAGTAGCGTCAACTGGATAATTTTCAAAAACAACTATACTGTCAAATAAAGATGCACTTCTAGGGATTTCACTCCAAGTTTGAATCTCTGCTAATGAACTATATGAGTATTGATTAGACTCAACTAACTGAGCTTGTAAATCTTTCAATAAAGTCAGTGCTGAGGTGTCCGGTTTAAGTTGGATTCGCATGGGCAAGGTATTAATAAATAATCCCACCATTGCTTCAATACCAGCAATAGATGTCTCACGACCAGATACAGTCGCACCAAATACTATATCTGTTTCTTGGCTATAGCGAGATAGCAATAATCCCCAAGTTGCTTGCACTAAATTATTCAGTGTCAAGCGATTTTTCCTAACAAAAGATTGGCAGGTGGCTGTGGTTGAAGCGGGGAACTGAATTTGCTGTTTTTTATAGACGTTGCTATTTTTTGAATTCGCTGATCTTTCTATGACCAAAGGAGTAGGAGCAGTAAAACCTTGCAGTTTTTGTTGCCAAAATTCTTCGGCTGGTTTTTGTTCCTGTTGCTGTAGCCAAGCAATATATTGGCGATAGCTGACAACAGTTTGATCAGTGCTAATCTGATTTTGAGAAATTTCTTGATAAATCTTTAAAAAATCTTTAATCACTAAAGATAAAGACCAACCATCAAGTAATAAATGATGACTACTCCAAACAAATTGATAGGTATTTTTATCCAACTTGATCAGATTTAGGCGCATTAATGGAGCTTCAGACAATTCTAGGGATTTTTGCTGATCACTCTCCAAAAAAACTGCTAATTCCTGTTCTTGCTGTTGTGCGGTTAAATGTTGCCAATCATAAGTAGCGACTCTCACAGTTACTTGTCGATACACTACTTGTACAGGTTGGCTCAATGATTCCCAAATAAAAGCTGTACGGAAAACGACATACTTTTCTACTAATCTTTGCCAAGCTTGCTCAAATATTGTTGCATCGACATTGCCCTTTAAATTACAACTAAATTGGACGAAATATACATCTGAATCTGGCTCATACAAGCTATGAAACAACATCCCCTGTTGCATCGGCGATAGGGGATAAATATCGGCTACATTTTGTCTATTTGTGCTATTCATCTGGGAGTTCATCGTTACAGTTGAGCTAATATTTGTTCTAGTTCTATTTGGTCGATTTCTAATAAGGGGAAATCTTGGGCGGTGTAATCTCCAGTATCCGCTTCAGGCGGCGGAGGATTCACTATTTCTGGTTCTGTTTGTGACTCGGTGACTCTTGTTGCTACTGTGGCTAATTCGGCGATACTTTGATGGGTAAATAATTGTTTGGGGGTTAACTCTAATCCTGCTTTTCTCGCTCTAGTAATGATTTGAATAGTCAGGATGGAATCGCCCCCCAGTTCAAAGAAGTTATCATAGATACCTACTGGCTCTACTCGCAAAACTTGTGACCAGATTGTGGCTAATATTTCTTCTTCTAGGTTACGAGGAGCAACAAAATTCAATTCTATCTCCCCACGCAAGTTGGGTTCAGGTAAAGCACGATGGTCTAATTTGCCATTGGGGGTTAAAGGTAAGGTTTCTAAGGTAACAAAAGCACTAGGAATCATGTAATCTGGGAGCCTAGCTTTGAGAAATTGCCGCAGTTCATTTGTGCTTGGGGTGACATTTTTGGGCGGCACGATGTAAGCAACTAGGCGTTTTATTCCTGGACTATCTTCACGAGCGGTGACACAAGTTGTTTCTACATAATTATGCTGACTCAGAACCGCTTCAATTTCTCCTAATTCAATGCGGAATCCTCTAATTTTTACCTGGTTATCAATACGTCCTAAGTATTCGATATTGCCATCCGGTAAATAACGAGCTAAATCTCCTGTTTTATATAATCTGCTTTCTGTTGTCTGATGGAAGGGATGAGAGATAAATTTCTCATTGGTTAACTCTGGACAATTGAGATAGCCTCTCGCTAATCCCGCACCGCCTATGTGTAATTCCCCAGGCACACCAACAGGAACAGGTTGTAAATATTCGTCTAAAATATAGGTTTGTACGTTAGCAATAGGACGACCAATCACTGGTTTGAGGTTAGCTGTGATCAAACAGATTGTGGTATCCACAGTGCATTCTGTCGGTCCATAAACGTTATAGAAATTAATGTTTTGAGCCTTTGCCAAAGTTGCCCACATAGATTCATCAATGGCTTCTCCTCCCACCAAAACAGATTGAGGATGATTGTCACTGTCCAGCAATCCTACTGAAATCAGTAGCCTCAGTTGCGATGGTGTGCAATCCAATACATCTATTTTTTGCTGCCGCAGGTAGGATAACATGGCATGGCCATCAAATCGCACCTTTTCTGGCACAATGTTCAGGCTATGACCATATATCAGTTGGATAATCTGTTTCACGGAAGTGTCAAAAGCTAAAGAACCATTGATGCTGACTCGCAATGGGGAAATCTGATGGTGAGCATAAATAGCTTGATGCAGTCCGTGAGCAAGATTGACAACGGAGGAATGCTGAATCATCACTCCCTTTGGCTCTCCTGTTGAACCTGAAGTGTAGATTGCATAAGCTAAGTTTTCCGGTTGAACTTCACAGCCGGGATTTGATTCCTGTGCTTGAGTGGTAAACGACCAGTCAGTATCTAAACAAACGAGTTCTGATTGGTGTTTTGGAAGTCCTGCGATTAAATGTTTTTGGGTTAATAGAACTCTAACTTGAGCATCTTGGAGTATATACAGTAAACGCTCAGTTGGATACTCAGGGTCAATTGGTAAATAACCTCCACCTGCTTTCAAAATACCTAGCAGTCCTACCATCATTTCTAGGGAACGCTCGACACAAATTCCCACCAACACATCTGGTCCCACCCCCAAATTTTGCAGGTAATGAGCTAACTGGTTCGCTCTGGCATTCAACTCCCGATAATTTAACTGCTGGTCTTCAAACACGACCGCTATATTATCAGGAGTTCGTTCCACCTGTTCCTCAAATAATTGATGAATACACTTATCTAATGGATAGTCAGCCTGAGTATTATTCCACTCAAAAAGTAACTGCTGCTGCTCAACTTCTGTGAGCATTGGTAACTGGGAAATGGGCTGCTGTGGGTTCAGCACAATAGAGTTGAGCAGTCTTTCAAAATGCTTGGCCATGCGCTCAATAGTAGCAGCGTCAAATAAGTCAGTGTTGTATTGCCAACATAGCTTAATCACTCCTTTCGCTTCTCTCACCATTAAACTCAAATCCAAGTGTCCGCCCTGTTGTCCGAACAAGTGTGGCTCCATTGGCAACACTGATTTTTGCAGATGCAAGGAATTATTTTTTGGTTCACACCAAGTTTGTGCTTGCCAAGCAAAACTAACTTGAGAGAAAGGCGAACGGCTGGGATCGCGTTGTGGCTGGAGTTTTTCTGCTAACAGAGAAAATGGGTAATCTTGATGATTTTGAGCTTGGCTAACTATTTTGCTGACTTGAGCAAGAAGTTCTGTAAATGTGGCATTCTCCTGGACAGAAACTCTTAAAACGGTCAGGTTAGAAAAGTAGCCGACAATCTCTTTAAACTCTTTACCCGGCCGTCCTCTCATCGGGCTGCATAAGAGGATATCTGTTTGATTGGTGTAGCGGTAAAGTTGGACGTAAAATGCTGTAAGCAGAATCCGATAAAGGCTGGTTCCAGATGCTAAAGCTAGATGCTTGAGTTTTTCAATTAACTGTTCATCTAGCTTGACAATGTATGAGGCTCCCTCATAAGTCTTGACTGGGGGGCGGGGTTTGTCTGGGAGCAAATTCAAAATTGGCAATTCGCCAGCTAATTGTTTTTGCCAATATTGCCACTGTTTTTCTCCCCTGGAACCAGATAGCATTTCTGACTGCCAGTGGACAAAATCTGCATAAGATTTTTTTCCACTGAGAGAATCTACTGTTTCTGTCTGCCCTTGACTAATTCGCTTGATTTCATTAGTATATAACGTTTGAAATTCACCCAGCAGTAAATCATAAGACCACATATCACTAGCAATGTGGTGCATTGTCAGTAAGAGAATGTGTTCTTCTGCTGAACGAGTAAATAAATTCACCCGCAAAACTGAATCTTTTTCTAAGTTAAAAGGGCGGTCAGCAATAGCATAGATTTTTTCTACTAATTGGTATTCGCTCCAGTCGCTGGCATCTATTACCTCAACCTGAAAATTCTCTTGCTGGTTAACCTGCTGTACCGGTTTGCCCTCATAACTGGTATATGTGGTTCTCAGAATCGGGTGCTTTTCAATAATTTTTTGCCAGACACGATTGACAACAGCAATCTCTAAATAAGCATGAATTTTTGCAGTAATAAATATATTATAAGCAACGCTCTCCGGAGCAATTTGGCAGATTAACCACATTGCTTCTTGTCCCGGTGAAAGTGGGTAAATTGTTTTCATATTTCTACTCATGACTCGCCCGCATTTGTGATGATAAAAAAAGATTTCTAGGGTAGGGCGTATGCTTTATGCCTCTACAGAAACCGAATTTGCCCCACTGTAGGGGCGCAAGGAAGCCGAGTACAAAATGTAACATATATCGAACATTTTTCACCATGATGTCGCAAGGTCTGTTATCGCTTTGAGGGAACAGGGAACAGGGAACAGGGAACAGGGAACGGGGAACAGGGAACAGGGAAGAAAATCGGCGCACCTCATTGCTTTGAAAACTGTACCATGAAATCCTATCATAGAAAAGAAAATTTGTCATGGTCAACGAAATTCGGTAATATGTGGTAGTCTGAGAAGCGCTCACTAGCTTTAGCTATCAAAACAATGGTTACTTGTAGTAAGATAACGAGGGTTAAAAAAGCAGTAGCAGGGGGCTGAGAAAGCGATCACTCTATGCTGACAGATAAAGCGACGGGAGTATGTTACCACAACTCAAACACAATAACCTTAAAATTGTCGGGGAGCTTTATATTTTCGCCAATTGCCTTCTAATCCGCCAATCCAGCCAAAATCTAAAATCATTCCAGCAAAATGTCCACAACTCAAATATAAATGCTATATGTCCGCCAAAGTCCCTCAAGATCGATCGACGACTAATATTATCTCCGATGTCAGCAAATTTTGGCACAGTGTCAAGCTGATCGCTGCTCCCTATTGGTATCCTACTGAATCGGGGGGAAGGACTTTTTCCGATGTGATCCAAGCTTGGGCAATGCTCATCCTACTAATCGGGGCAATCCTAGCGGTTGTAGGCTTAAATGCCTTCAATAGCTTTGTTAGTAATTACTTAGTTGATGTCATCCTTGAAAAAAGTGATTTTGATAAATTTGTCAAAACTTTGGTAGTTTTTGCGGTTGGACTGCTCTTTGTCACCCTTTTAGTTGGCTTGCTTAAATTTCTCAGAAAAAGAATCGCCCTGGATTGGTATGCTTGGCTCAATGACTGGATTCTCAACAAATATTTGCATAATCGCGCCTATTACAGAATTAATTTTAAATCCGATATCGACAACCCAGATCAGCGTTTATCCCAGGAAATTGAGCCGATTACCAGTAAAGCTCTCTCCTTTTTTGCCGTTGCCCTGGAAAATGTCCTAGATATGATCACTTTTTTAGTGATTCTCTGGTCAATTTCTTCCTCTGTCGCCATTATTTTAGTCGTTTGGACAATTCTCGGTAACGTCATTGCTATCTATTTTAACCAAGCCTTAAATAAAATCACTCAAGAAGAATTAGAACTTAAGGCTAACTACAATTATGCTCTAACTCATATTCGTAATCATGCGGAGTCTATCGCTTTCTTTGAGGGAGAAAATCAGGAATTAAATATTATTCAGCGGCGATTTAATAAACTCTTAGACAGTGCTAAACGTAAAATTGATTGGGAGAGAGGCACAGAAATTTTTAGTCGGGGCTATCAGGCGGCAATTCAAGTATTTACTTTTGTCATTTTGGGTCCTTTGTATATCAATAGTGAGGGCATTAGTTTCGGACAGGTCGGGCAAGCCTGTTTAGCGGCTAATTTGTTTGCTACGGCGCTGGCGGAATTAATTAGTGAATTTGGCACTTCGGCACAATTTAGCAGTTATGTTGAACGTCTATCGCAATTTTCCCAAGCCTTAGAAGAAGTCATTAAACAACCAGAAAATTTAAGCACGATTACAACCATCGAAGAAAACCAATTTTCCTTTGAAGATGTCACCTTGCAAACTCCCGATTATGAACAGGTGATTGTCGAAAACCTCTCCCTTTCTGTTCAGCCCGGACAAGGTTTATTAATTGTCGGTCCGAGTGGTCGGGGTAAAAGTTCCTTGCTACGCGCTATCGCCGGTTTATGGAATGCAGGCACAGGCCGATTAGTTCGTCCCCCCCTAGAAGAAGTATTGTTTCTGCCTCAACGTCCCTATATAATATTAGGAACCTTGCGAGAACAGTTACTTTATCCCAATCGCAATCAAGAAACCAATGAGATAAAATTAAGGGAAGTTTTGCAAGAAGTCAATCTCCAAAATTTACTAAATCGAGTCAATAGCTTTGATACAGAAGAGCCTTGGGAAAACATTTTGTCCCTGGGAGAACAACAACGTTTGGCTTTTGCTAGGGTATTAATTACCCGTCCCAGTTTTACTATCCTCGATGAAGCCACAAGTGCTTTGGACTTAAACAATGAGGAAAATTTATATCGGCAATTGCAGAAAACTCACACAACTTTTATTAGTGTCGGACATCGGGAAAGTCTCTTTAACTATCATCAATGGGTTTTAGAACTCTCTAGTAATTCCCATTGGCAACTGCTTACAGTGGAGGAATATCGCCGACAAAAAGTGAAAGAAATTATTAATATTTCTGTCGATAATTCTCAAGATAGGCTCGAAGATTTACCGAATCAGGAAACCGAGGTCAATCCTAAAATCAATTCTGCCGGGGAACCCCCCCCCGAATCGCCAACGACAACAATCTTAACAGAAGTCGAAGAGGGACTTTCCCATGCACAAATGAAGGAATTAAGCGACTATTCCCTCAGTAGCATCAGAAGCAAAGCCAGTCAGGGAAAATCAATTACGGGGAAAGATGGACTGACCTATCGCTATGACAAAGACCCTAAAATCTTAAAATGGCTAAGAGTTTAGCCGATGAGAGACGGGTCAAAAAACAACGTTAAACTATTACACCAACTTAGCTACCCAAAAAATGAATCAAACCCTGGTTAATCAACAACAGTTCTTCCAAGAAATCGTCCAAGATATCGAGCAAAATAAAATTGCAATCGCGGCGAAAAAACTCCGTCAACAGGAAGCAGATAGCTGTGAAGTTCCGGCTCAGTGGCTGTGGAAAACAGCAGCGGCTTTAGAAACCAACGACTGGAGCATTTTATCAGAAGATTTCATTAATCTGAATTTTATCGGCAAAAATGGTTATTTTCTGATGATTGCTCCCTATCGCATCAATCGTCAGGGAGAACGACAACTCACTTTGAGTGCAATTTACGGAAAAATCCACCAAAATAGTCAACCTTCTATCGAACAACTAGAAAGCTTGACTCGTGAAAAATTTGGCAGTCTAAGACAACCGATTCCCAGAAATTTGTCCTTTACTGAAATTGCTAGTTGTGGCACGGTTAAAGGTGAAAAGGGGGAGGCTTTTATCGTTCCCCATAGGTGGACTTTTCCCAATAGTGTTCAGGGACCAGCTTTAAATAATGCCAGTGAGCAAAAAAGACGCTTTTCCGGTTCTAGCTACGAATGTATCCGAAAAATTTTTGAGCCAGAAACGGCCGATTTGCTATTAGGACCCCTGGAGGATCAAATTAATGGTGAACGCTATCGTCATCTCGATACCCAATTCCATGAAGCGGGTCATGCTAGTGGGTTAGGATTTGACTTAAAACTCAAAAATAAACTGTTTCAAAACTATACCTATGCCGGAGTCGAGGAGTGGCGCTCAGATAGTTTAGGCTTTGAATTTGCCGACTGTGCTTTACCTGCCGAAGAAGCGGGAAAATTAGTCGCTGTTAATTTCTGCATTCGCTTTGGTTTGGATGCTCACCGTTTAGGGGGTTTAGAAAAAGATGTGGACGTCCACGCTAGTTTGATCAGTTTGGAATATCTCTTGCAGAATGATGCTATTTATCTCACAAAAAATGGTCAATTGGCCCTGCGTAATGTCAGTTATCCAGGCTTACTAAAAGCGGTGGAAATGCACCGAACAAAAGCTTTATCTCTAACGCGAAGGGAGTTGAATCTAAATAGTCCAACAGGTCTTTTTGCTCTGTATAAAGTAGAGATTCATCCCGCAACCCAATTAATTTTTCAAGGACTAATTGTAGAGCGATGCCGCGGAATTTGGTCAGAGTTACAATAAGTACCTAGGGTTTGCTGATAATCGGCCCGGGGAGGGATGTCCATCAGCCATGAGCATCCCTCCAAAGCCTAGGTCTCTACTACTTGATGGCGATAGGGATTGGGGTCAACTCCCCTGAGTTTCTCGCCACAGCAAGTGCCGGCCCGGGAATATTAGTCGTTGACTCCTACACATTTATTTATATATATCGCTAGATAACTAAAATGTGTTAAGCTAGGGGGTAGCATTCTGGGAAATCACGACAGATAGATAAGTCTCTTATTAGTCAGAGTCCCTGAACCCCTGATTACTCCTTTCTCCCCTGGGCGATTACAAAACCAATGGCTGAACAACGCTCTGTACTAAAATTTAATGGCATCGATGATCATATTGATCTATCCCACGGATTTCTTGACATCGATCAGAGTATTACCATTACATTTTGGGCAAAAGGGGAAAATAATTTAGCTACAGAAACGACTTTTTTAGAAGCTGTTAATCAGGAGAATAACCGCGTTCTACATATTACCTTGCCTTGGGGCGATCCCGTGAAACCTGCTATTTTTTGGGATGCGGGTAATGAAGAAGGTTTCGATCGAATTGAAAAAAAAGTCAAGCTTAAGGATTATAGTGATTGGACTCACTGGGCCTTTGTCAAAAATGCGACCACAGGCCGAATGTTGATCTATCGCAATGGGATCATTTGGCATCGTGGCAACGGTCATAACCGTGCCTTAACGGGGATTGAAAAAATCATCTTGGGAGCCTCTGTTAATCTCTCTCATTATTGGCAAGGTTGTCTTGCAGAACTTTCTGTTTGGAATCAAGCGCTTAGCCAAGAAGAAATCCAAAACGCGATGTATCAATCTCCCCGGGTTGATGACCTTGGCTTAGTTACTTATTTATCACTCAATGGCAGTGCCGAGGATCAAACAAGTTATAGCAATCATGGTATTCTTTATGGGACAACCTGGCAACTAGATAGTCTTCCCTCCAAACCGACCTCGATCCCTAAATCAAAAACTCAGACTAGCAGTAAAGCTAGAAGGAGTGCGAAAAGGATAACAATGGTCAACGAAATTTTTAACTCCCTTGAAGAAGAAGAAGTGGTTGAACAGGATGCTCCAGCAGAAAATCAAGAACCTTCCCCGGAAGATAATTCAGAATCAATTATAATTGCCGCAGAAGCTGCTCTTGCCAGCAATGAAATTGAGGAGATTAGTGAAACAGCAATTTCTCAACCGGATATCCTCACTTATTCAAGCCAGAAAAAACGGTTAATTATTTGTTGTGATGGTTCTTGGGAAGACTCTACCAGTGCCTATCCCACCAATGTGGTTAAATTCGCCGAATCTATTAAGTATATTGCCGAGGATCAAACCCCCCAAATCGTCTTTTTGTCAGGTTCTGGCACCCCCGAAGATAACGAATTTATTAAAAGTTTAGGGAATGAAACTTTTGGCTGGGGCCTTGATCGAATGATTCAAGATGCCTATCGTTTTCTTGTCCTTAACTACAATCCCACAACCGAGGATGAAATTTATTTGTTAGGTTTTAGTCGAGGCGCATATATCGTTCGTTGTTTGGCTAGTTTTATCGATAAATGTGGAATCCTAAAACGCTCTAAGATTAAAGAAATTCCCCTAGCTTATCAACTCTATCGAGACCACACCGTTAGTTCCGATAGTGCCAAAGCTCAACAATTCCGTGCCGCTAATGCTAAAAAAATTGAGACAGAAAAGGAAGATTTTCAAGATCGTATTCCAGTTAAGATGTTAGGTTGTTGGGATACAGTTGGTAGTTTTGGTATTCCTGATTTAACTCCTTGGTTTCCCCTGGCTAAGTTTTATCATAAAAAATATGAATTTAGTAATACAAAATTAAGTCCGATTATCCAGAATGCTTTTCATGCTGTTGCCATTGATGAAAAACGTAAAAACTTCCCTTCCACTCCGATCAAAGCCAATCCAGAAAATCCCGAACAAGTTGTTAAAGAAGTTTTATTTGTGGGTGAACATACCTGTCTAGGTGGTGGCAAAAAAGAATATCAAGGACTTTCCGATTACCCCTTACAATGGATGATTAATCAAGCCAAAAAATTGGGATTAGAGTTTGACTCAACCACCTCTGAATCCGAGGAATTCCAAATTAAACCAGACCCGACCATCAAGTTCGATAATACGGTTAAGGGATTATTGGGAGGTGAGCAATGGCGATATTTCAATACAAAAGTTGTCACTGTTCATCACAGTGTGGTAAAACGATTAAAGGCTTTTTCCGATTATCGTCCCAAAAGTCTTGAACCTTTTCTTCAAGCTTTACTTGACGACGATCAACAGACAGATTAACCTTGCTTTAAAATTAAATTAATCCTTCGCTAGAAATTTGAGGTGGTTTTTATGGAACTCGATAACATTATCAAAAAAGTGGCAGGTGCTTATTTAGCTTCGGCTGTTATTGCTGTCATCGTGCTAATTCTAACCCTCGGACAACCCTTTGTAGTTTTTATGGGTATTGGAGCGATGGGGTTGGTTACTGTCCTAGGAGATGCGATTGCTCAGTACGGAATTGAAGCGGTTCTGAATGCTTTTTACGCCGAGCGAAGTAAAAAAGAATCCCTGGAAACACTTTTGGCTGAAATTGATGCTTTACCTCTGACTGATGACCTGAAATTAAAAACCAAAAAATACTTGACTGACCATCAAGAACAGACAGTAAAGCAGCAAGAAACGGTAACTGAGCCAACACCTGAAAGTCCTCAAACAGTTGTTATTGAAAATGAACCAGTTATTGAAAATGAACCAGTTATTGAAAATGAACCAGTTATTGAAAATGAACCAGTTATTGAAAATGAACCGGTTGTTGTTGAAGTTGAAAATGTTTAATTAGGTATTGCTCCCTGTTGCAATAGCTGGGAGCAGCTAATGATTATTGCTAAGTAACGAGGAATTTTTGGGTCTAAGATAGCTATGCTAAATAGGAACTCTCAACATCTGATGACCTATAAAAAAATTGCCATTTATGAGCAAAGCTATCAACTTCCTGTTTTTAAAAATAGATACTTAAAAAATTTTCAGAAAATCATCAAGGAACGTCGGAAATTAATTCAAGAAGGAGTTCGCTACCATTACTATTTTGGTAAGATTATTAAACGAAAAGAAAAAATTACTCAACAAGAAATCTTGATTGAGACTAAGTTATTAATTAAAGACTATAATTTATTAATTAACGGACTAGAAATCTATCAAGACGGATATTATCGTTTTTTACTCCAACTCAGTGACAATCTCAAAATTTTATTTTCCCAAAAATATCAAGAATTGAAAATCTTAGACTACGAGAGAATAAAGTTAGAAATTAAAAATAATAATAATCAAAATATTCTCAATCAACTCAAGCTGGAAAAACAGGAAAATTTTCGGGCAATTTTGCTACTGGGAAAAACATCTTTTTTGATGTTGAGAAAAACTAAATTACTAGGGGAAGGAGTTCAGAAATTAGCCGAGGATACTCAAAAGCAGAAAAAAATTGTACAAGCAATTATTCAAGAACTCAAAATTTATGAGGAATTAAATGATTATCAACTCAAATCTCAACGAGTTCGCCAAGAAATTGCTGATCTTGCCCAAAATGCAATTAATTTTGAAAACTACTTACAGGACTATTTTGCTCCTTTTCAATTATTAATAGAAGAAGTCATTAAAGTGGATGAAGAATTTTATGCAACAGTTGGAGAAATTAAGTATTTGGTAGATAATATTTTTATACCTCAGCCTGATCTGTTAGAAACCTCAGATTCAGCAATAAATTCTGAGTTTTTGCTAAATTTTCTGGCGAATGGTTACGAGAAAGAAGCAAGGTTAAAAGATGCTTTTTCCTCTGATCAATTTAATGATTACTTATTCAATGAAAGTGAATGGTCAGCACAATTTATTTCCCTAGAAAAAACCATCAATAAATTATCTCATCATTTAGCAGAACAAGAGGCTTGTCAAAAAGACACTATCCTAAAAACTCCCCTAGAAATAGTTGTCTCTCAATTCACTCAAAACAATATTGACAAATCTTCTACTTCCAAAAATCCCCAGACTTTCCCAAATATCTTAACTCAAGAATCGACGGATCTTGATTATAATCAATTACAAGATTTGCTAAGAAAGCAAGAGTGGCAAGCGGCCGATCGCCAAACGACTAAACTACTATTGAAAATTTTGGGTAGAACCTACTGGAATGAGGTTTATCCTCAAGATATTGCTCAATTACCTTGTTCGGAACTGAAAAAAATTGATCAACTTTGGCTTCATTATAGTCATGGTCATTTCGGTTTTAGTATTCAGCAGGCTATTTTCTCTAGTCTCGGTGGTTTAGTGGATTATGAAACCCAAAAGAAACTTGGCGATCGCCTAGGTTGGCGGCAGCAGGGTCAATGGCTCAATTATGAGCAACTAAACTTTCAATTAGAGCCGAATTCTCCCCTCGGTCATTTACCCGTTCATTGGTTGATTTTTGAAGAAAATCTTTATTATCCATCTGCCGAGGTTGCTGACAATCAAAACTCCCTGGCTTTCTGGAGAGTTGGCAATTGGTTATTGTGGCAACTTCACCTCGTTTTAAGCAAAATTCAAGCCTGTGGAATTATTCCTCTGTCTGACTTTTAAAGCCATTATTCTATTAAAAACTGATTTGCTATCACTACCAATTTCTTGACCGATAGTTAACTCTTAATCAGAAAAATATCGCCAAAAAATACCCCCTTTTTACGGTAAATAAAAAGGGGAGAAAATATTAGATAGCCTTACAGTCCAGCCATCCATTCCGTATGGAAAAACTCACCTCTGGGTTTATCGGTACGTTCATAGGTATGAGCGCCAAAATAATCCCGTTGTGCTTGGGTGAGATTTTGCGGTAAATTGGCCCGACGATAACTATCAAAATAGTCCAAAGAAGAACTAAAAGCCGGGACGGGAATCCCCAACTTATTAGCCAAGACTAACACCTCACGCCATGCTTCTTGGCGATCGAGGATACTTTGTTTAAATTCCGGCGCTAACAACAAATTCGGCAGCCCCGGATTTTCCGCAAAAGCCTTGCGAATTTTATCCAAGAAACTGGCCCGAATAATACAGCCGCCCTTCCATATCCGGGCCGATTCCGGCAGACTGATATTATAGTTAAACTCCTGAGAAGCTTTAGCGATTAAAGCCATACCTTGGGCATAGGAACACATTTTCGAGCAGTAAAGAGCATCACGCACCTTATCCACAAATAGTGCCGCATCCCCCGGATAGGTTTCCCCTGGTCCGGGTAACTCTTTGGCTGCGGCCACCCGTTCATCCTTATAAGCGGACATCACGCGAGCATTAACCGCAGCATAAATGGTCGGAATTGGCACCCCCAACTCTAAGGAACTTAACACAGTCCAGCGTCCGGTTCCCTTTTGTCCCGCCGAATCCAAGATTAAATCTACCAGATGATGACCGGTTTCTGGGTCAACACACTTAAAGATATCGGCGGTAATTTCAATTAAATAAGAATTAAGCTCATCGGTGCGGTTCCACTCGGCGAAAGTTTCCTGTAACTGCTGATTGCTTAGTCCTAGACCATTTTTCAGCACATCGTAGGCTTCCGCAATTAACTGCATATCGCCGTACTCGATGCCATTGTGAACCATTTTCACATAATGGCCTGCCCCCCCGGCCCCCACATAAGTGACACAGGGACCATCATCGACTTGGGCGGCAATTTTGGTTAAAATCGGCTCTAATTCCCGATAGGCGAACTCTGTACCCCCCGGCATCAGGGAAGGACCGTGCAGAGCGCCTTCTTCGCCACCACTGACCCCCATCCCAACAAAACCCAGTTTAGTGGTTGATTCTAGGTCGCGGGTGCGTCTTTCCGTGTCCTCGTAGAGGGAGTTACCGCCATCGATAATCATATCTCCTTCTTCGAGAAGGGGTTTTAATTGTTCAATCACGGCATCCACCGGCGGGCCAGCTTTTACCATGACCAGAATTTTGCGGGGACGCTCTAAAATTTGGACGAATTCTTCTAAACTATAGGCCGCCTTGACATCTTTGCCGACGGCGCGAGTTTCCATAAATTCTTTAGTTTTGCTGGCGGTGCGATTGTAAACAGCTATAGGAAAACCCCGACTCTCCACATTGAGAGCGAGATTTTCTCCCATGACAGCTAGTCCGATAACACCGAAGGTACGTTTAGTCATAGAAATTCAGTCTCGGCTGATGCGTTCTTCCTCCCCTTTTAGCGCCTACTTTCCCTAAGATAGCTAAACTTTCCCTATTTCTTAAGCCTTGACTAATCAGTGATCAGTGATCAGTAATCAGTAATCAGTGATCAGATTTGGGTTTTCAGTGACCGGCATTGAGTGAGGAGTGTGACAGCGTTTCTCCTCAAGATGAAGTGTAACCTAAGTAGATAGGTATTAAAAACTTTCAGATCCCCCCGCCTATCGGCACCCCCCTTATCAAGGGGGGCAGGGGGGATCGAACCTAAAATCCATTTTTAATTTAATTATAACCAGCTACTTAATTTGGTATCACCCCCTGACGACTGGCTACTGTTGCCCGTTCCCTAAAACCAGAGACTTCCTACCTCACCATTAAGATAACTGCTATAAATGGCATTAACAGTGCTGTGTTTTCACTGATGACTGAAAAACCCCCAAGCGCAGAAAAGTTAATGCTAATGTTAAATTAAATTAAGAAAATCCCCATTCCTCTTATATGCAGTTAACTTGGCTTGATAGTAATTCTTGGTTAATCGAAATCGGGGGAAAACGCCTGCTTCTCGACCCTTGGTTGGTAGGTTCCCTGACTTTTGGTAATTTAACTTGGCTATTTGAGGGCAAAAAAACCTCTAATCATGCCATTCCCCAAAATATCGATCTGATTCTTCTCTCCCAAGGTTTGGAAGATCACGCCCATCCTCCTACTTTACAGGTACTCGATCGCCAAATTCCCGTGGTGGCTTCTCCTAATGCCGAAAAAGTCGTTCGAGCGCTTAATTATACCCATCTCATCCCTTTAACCCACGGCTCTAGTTATATCTTTGACAATGCGATCGAAATTACTGCCGTCCCCGGTTCTCCAGTCGGGCCGACTCTGGTGGAAAATGGTTATGTTATCAAGGAATTAGCGACAAATCAGAGTATCTACTACGAACCCCACGGTTATCATTCTCCTAGCCTCGATTCTCTCGGTAAAATTGATGTTATTATCACTCCTTTGATTGACTTAAAAATACCTTTCCTCGGACCGGTAATCAAAGGACAAGAAAGCGCCTTGGCAGTCTGTCAACGCTTGCAGCCCGAATATATTATTTCTACGGCTGCCGGTGGTGATATCGAGTTTAAAGGATTATTAATGGCGGTGTTAAGTGCGGAGGGTAGTCCCGAATCTTTTCAAGAATTATTAACATCCCATGACTTGCCGACAAAGGTAATTGATCCTCGTCCTTGGCAACCTTTTACAGTGGAATTAGGCGAGTGCGTTCCGGGTTTGAGCTAATCTGAGTTAAGGGAAGAATAGAAAAAAGTTAAAACTTTCTTCCCGATTTTTATCTAAAAAAGTAGAATTTTTGTTATATCTTTGCTGGCTACAGATAACATTAATTGTTTTAAAAAACTGGCTCTCTTGAATATTGGATGTAAAATGGGTAAAACCCCACACCCCACACCCCACACCCTGCCCCCAGGAAAAACTTTTTCAGCAAACCCTAATTAAAAGTGGCTCTTCTCTGCTAAATTTTCTATGAATCAATTGCCCTTATTTTCTCAGTCAAAATCAGTGCGAGACTTTTATCAACCTGATGCCGAAATAATTCTTTATCAAGGAGATAGCAATAATTTTATCAAGACTATACCGGATAATTCTGTGAGCTTGATTATTACTTCTCCTCCCTACAATTTAGGAAAAGACTACGAAAAAAAAATCTCTTTGGATACTTATCTGGAAACCCAAACCAAAATTATGCGAGAATTCCCTAGAATCTTGCAAGATAATGGCAGTATTTGCTGGCAGGTGGGAAATTTCGTTCAAGAGGGAGAAGTTTATCCTTTAGATATTTTTTATTATCAGCTATTTAAACAAATGGGTTTCTTTTTAAGAAATAGAATTGTCTGGCATTTTGGTCATGGATTACATACCTCTAAAAGATTTTCTGGCAGGTATGAAACTATTTTATGGTTGACAAAAACCGATAAATATACCTTTAATCTTGATCCAGTGAGAATCCCCGCTAAATACCCTGGTAAGCGCCATTTTAAAGGTAAAAATATCGGTAAACCCTCTGGTAATCCTTTAGGGAAAAATCCCAGCGATGTTTGGGAGTTTTTAGCACAAGAATGGGATGAGTTACTATGGGATATTCCTAACGTTAAATCTAATCATCCAGAGAAAACTATTCATCCTTGTCAATATCCAATCGAATTAGTAGAAAGATGTGTTTTAGCCTTGACAAATGAGGGGGATTGGGTTTTTGATCCTTTTGCTGGGGTTGGAACTTCTCTGATTGCTAGTATTATGCACAATCGTCGAGTGATGGGGAGTGAAAAAGAAGCAGAATATGTGAAAATTGCCAGGGAAAGAATCGCTGCTTATTTGCAAGGAAATCTCAAAATTCGTCCTTTAGGAAAACCTATTCATCAGCCTAATGGTAAGGAAAAAGTTGCTCAAATTCCCCAAGAATGGCACAATAATATATAGGAAGTAACACTGAATCTACCCCCCAGGTAGGTGGATTCATGAATCCACCTACTATGCTTTGATAATAAATCTGGTTATTAAAAACTGATTATTTATTCCCCCTGTTGCCTGTTGCCTTTTGCCTGTCCTTATAAGTAGCCTATGCTCAACGGATTTAGTATAACCCATCCGACAATGATTGATAAGTTTTTTTGTCACCATTTTTAGAGAAAACTTTGCAGAATTGTGGCGGTTTCTTGACCAGTTTTTTCCCAACTAAAAAGCTCGGCGCGTTGACGACTGAGGGACTTTAATTTTAGGCGTAATTGTTCATCCATGGCGATTTGCTGCATTGCCTCTCTCATCTCATCGATACTATAGGGATTAATTAAAATTGCCGCATCTCCTGTGACTTCTGGGAGAGAGGAAAGATTAGAAGTAATGACAGGAGTTCCACAGGCGAGCGCTTCTAGTACAGGTAATCCGAAACCTTCCCAAAGGGAGGGATAAACTAAAGCAGTTGCTTGGTTTAAAAGTTGCGGCAATTCTTCATAGGAAACATAGTTTAAAAATTGCACTCGTTGAGAGATTGATAATGCTTCTACCTGTTGCTGTAGAGCCGGGGTAAAACGGGGGTCAAATTGACCGACAATTAATAATTGATATTCGGAATCGATTTGGGAAAAAGCAGTAATTAAACGACCGAGATTTTTATGAGGATCATAACGACCAAGATAGAGGAAATAGGGACGAGTCGCCAGATTTAGAGGACGAAAATTATCAGAATCATATCCAGAAAGAATCACGGTTATTTTGTCAAGAGGTATGTTAAAAAACTTATTAATATCGGCGGCCGTTGCTTGGGAAACAGCGATAATATGTGTGGCTTTTTTCAGGACTTGGGGTAAATAGTATTTATTATAAAAAGTTAGGGGAGAAAATTTCGGGAACCGCAGGGGAATTAAATCATGAACTGTGACAATATAGCGGCAATTTCCATAAATAGGTGCTTCGGGAATGGGGGTAAATAGCAGGGAAGACTTCAATTGTTGATAGGTTTGATAGAGTTGGGTTTCTGTCCAAATTAAGCGCTTAATATTGCCTTTGGTTCCCTGCTCTTGGGTGAGGTTTGCTGACACAGTATAGGTGTTAAAATCTGGGTAACTATTAGAAGTGATTAGGGTAGGATTTAAGTTAGCTAATTGGGGAATGAGATTTTTAGTATAGGTAGTCAATCCAGTATATTTAGTACCGAGAAAAGCGAGATTGATTAATAATTGATGGTTTTTATTCATAGATATTAGCTAGTTAAGTAGGTAGGTGTTAAAAGTTGTCAGATACCCCCCTTATCAAGGGGGGATTAAGGGGGGATCAACACCCCCCTTATCAAGGGGGGATTAAGGGGTGATCAACACCCCCCTTATCAAGGGGGGATTAAGGGGGGATCCACACCCCCCTTATCAAGGGGGGATTAAGGGGTGATCAACACCCCCCTTATCAAGGGGGGATTAAGGGGGGATCCATCTTCAATTTAATTATAACTACTTACTTATTATAAAAGAGAACGATAAGCTTTTATAGTAGCTTGTGCGGTTTTTTGCCAAGAGAATTTTGCCGCTTGTTTTTTTCCTTTAGTGATTAATTCTTGACGGAGAGAGATATCACTAATCACCTGATAGATTGCCGCAGCAATTTCTAGGGGATTATCGGGATTAATTAATATTGCCGAGTCTCCGGTGACTTCGGGTAAGGATGCAGTATTAGCAGTTACCACAGGACAACCTAAAGTCATCGCTTCTAAAACTGGTAATCCAAAACCTTCATAAAAGGAAGGATAGACAAAAACATCAGCTTTTTGATAATAATCCGCAACTAAGTCATCGGTAAGATAATCAAGATGTTGGATACTATCTCGAAAGGGAGACTGAGATATTTTCTCAAAAATTGGTTCATACTTCCATCCTTTTTTGCCAATCAGAATCAGATTATGGTCTAATTTATACCTGTCCTTGAGATAGTTAAAAGCACTGATAAGATTAATAATATTTTTTCGTGGTTCTAGGGTACTAACAAAGAGTAAATAGGGTTTAGTGATGGTTAGAGATGAGGGATAATTGGGGAGAGAAGAATAACGACTTGCGAGGGGAGTAACAAAAATTTTCTCTGGGGTTACATCTAAATATTCAATAATATCTCGTTTGGTACTTTCGGAGTTAGCAATAACTAAATCTGTCCATTTTAGACATTGTTTAATCCGTTGGCTGTAGGTTTTGACAATCCCCGTGACAAACTGAGGATATTTAATAAAAGTAACATCATGAATAGTCATAACTTGACGACTCTGACGACAAGGATACACCACATGATCCAATCCGTGGAGAATATCGGGAGAATCAAGAAAGTTTTCTAGATAGGGAATTAGAGGATTAGGAAATCGGGTTAAGATATTGCTAAGACTGACGGGAATTGGTAAACATTTAACCTCTGGATAGGATTGCAGTTTTTCTGGTATAGAAAGATTACCCCGCAGCCAGTTTTTTACCGATGGTTGAAAACAGAGGGACAGGGAAAAGTTTTCTTGGTTTTGTAATTTAGCTAATTCGGCAATCAGGTGATAAGCATATAATCCAATTCCACTAGGATTTTGTCTTATCGGTGTACCATCAACTAAAATTTTAAGCATTTGTGGTTAGATGAGATTGACGGGATAGATATTTTTAAAATTACAGATTCAATTGTCAATTTTGCTCGCTTAGGACAAGATTAAAATCGGCAATAAACTCCACCCTAATAGTTAATCTTACCCTATAACGTCCCTGAATAGCAGCCTTTTTTGGCTAGGTTACAGCCAATACTTAATTTATCGGGCAATTTTTTCGATTATTGTCCCCTCACCTACCCTACTACTATGATTGTCAACGGGTACTTATAAGCTAAGACCTATTTTAATCGCCTATCCTTAAATTAGCTGCATCTCCTTGACGAGAAACGCTGTAATTAGTTATAATTACGGAAGAATAGCTTCCCCGTACTTGTGGTGAGCGGAGATTTCTGAAAAGTTATCTCAGGGATGGCTTAGTCCCCTACAGAACAACCAACATCGGGTAATGCCGAAAAATCTTGATTAACTAATGTTTTCACTATGTTTAATCCCTTAGTATCTTTTAAATCCCTAGAAGGCCATGAAGGTGAGGTTAAATGTCTAACTTTTTCCCAAGATGGTAAATTTTTAGCTAGTGGAGATAACGAGTTAACTGTTATTGTTTGGGATTGGCAAAAAAATCAAAAATTTATTTTACAAGGACATGAAAAAGCCGGTTGGTGGGATCAGGGAGTTAACTCTGTTGCTTTTAGTCCCTGTCAAGGATATTTGGTTAGTGGAGGAGATGATCAAACCCTAAGAATTTGGTCACTGGAAACTAAAAAATTAATCTCTACCTTAACGGGACACCAAGATAAAGTTACAGCAGTAGCTGTTCATCCCGATAAGGAAATTATTGCTAGTGGTAGTGAAGATAAAACGGTGAAAATATGGTCAGTAAAAACCGGAGAAACTCTGTCCACATTACAAGGTCATAGCGATAAAGTCCTAACAGTTAAATTTAGTCAAAATGGTCAACTTTTAGCCAGTGGTGGCGGCGAAAATGACAAAACGGTAATTATTTGGAATCTGGGAGAAAAGAGCAGTATTACCTTAAAAGGTCATTCCGATTGGTTTGGAGGTATTTTATCGGTAGATTTCGGCAGTAATAACAAATTTTTAGCCAGTGGCAGCAAAGACAAAACTATTAAAATCTGGGATATTAAAAGAGGTACAGAGGTAAAAACTCTCAGCGAACATAGTGATCATATCAATTCAGTTAGTGTTAGTCCTAATAATCAACTATTAGCCAGTGGTGGTGATGATAAAAGCCTAAAATTATGGGATTTAAAAGCAGGAAAAGCCATTATTTCTATTCCCCATCCCCAGAAAATCTATTCGGTTTGTTTTAGTCCCGATGGTAATTATATTGCCACGGCCTGCCAAGACAAAATCGTGAGAGTTTATGGCACTTCCGAACTACAATCTTTAGCAAGTTGAGCAATCTTTGAGCGGGTGCATCTCATTTTTGTAAATCTACTAAGTTGGAATTTTTAAAGGGAAACTATCTGCCAAAATTGATCGTTACTTCCGATTTTATTCCTCAATCCAAGCTTTTGGGGGGTAGAACCCCCCAAACCCCTAGGGTTGATTCATAGTAGGGTTGATTCATAGTAGGGTTGATTCATAGTAGGGTTGATTCATAGTAGGGTTGATTCATGGTAGGGTTGATTCATGGTAGGGTTGATTCATGAATCAACCCTACCCAAACCCCGGAGCGCATGAGCTTTTCGGTGGGATGCTTACACGCGGCTGCTGATATATTTGTAATAATTTAAGAGTCACTGATAATTGCTGATTGTCGATATTTCTGCAAATGTGATAGTAAATCCGGTTATTAAAAACTGATTATTTATTCCCCTTTGCATGAGTGCCTCTTGCATGAGTGCCTCTCCTCGTAACTAGCCTGTACTCAACGGATTTAGTATAATTATCTACTAGAGATCGCTGCCGGTCTGTTCTTCTCGGAAGTAAAGCTGATATAATTGACAGCTAGGCTGGGCTAGATCGCCTTTTAACTGAATTAAACCCATACTTTCCAGTTTATAGGCAGTAATCGGTTCTAATCGCACTCCCTTATCGGAAGAATTAACCACTTCCCCCATCGCTGTCAATAATTCCGGCTGTTTTTGCAGATTATCCCAGTGATGACGCAGGTGTGCCGCATAAATTCCCCCCTGGGTAGCAGCATTAGGGAGAATATTTTTTTCCTCGCGCACCCGCGCTTCCAGGGCCAAACGGCTAAGATAGGGATGACCAGCGACTAGAGCAATTAAATCGCTAAGAAAACGCTGATTATCATCATTTTTAGGCAATCCGTAGCTAATAGCCAAGTTTTCCAGTTGTTCGAGGCTAAAACCGGGTAATTTAATCGCGCGGCCGACATTAAAGGGAGATTGATTAGCGTCCAATTGAATATAGATTTCCGTGGAATTAGCAATCGCTAACCGCAAATTCTGCCAGATTTCTAAATTATTAGCTTCTTCGTGCCAACAGCGCAAAAGCGGCAGAAAATCCCTAGCGATGTCGGGATACTCGAAAATTCTGTCTAAATTATCTAGGGCCAAAAAGAGCGGCCCGTTAATCTGTTCCAAAAGATAGGACTGAAAATAGGTTTGACAACTGATTAAACTGCCAAATAGTTCCTCATCCCAATATTCATCTAATTGGGGCTTTAAACCCAATTCTCGGCTGACATTTGCCGAAAACCAGCGACAAAATCGGTCTAAACTGGCAAACATCGCCTTTTCTGCCACTTGACAATTAATATAAACTGTGCTATGTCCCCAACTATCTGCCTGAGCGAGCAGGTGTTTAAGCAGAGAAGTTTTACCGGTCTTTTCGGGGGATTTAATGCGAATGAGTGACCCTGGGCGATTAATTTCTTGATAACAGTCGCTTTCGACGGGAGGGCGGCTAATATAACTATCTATAACCGATTTTTCTGCTAGTATCGGGGCGGGTTGATTTCTCCATTCAGGATATTTGATATCTTTGAACCATTCCCGGAGGATTTGGAACTTACCCGGCCCTTTACTACCTAATTCTAGTTCGGGACAGCCATTATCTTTATCTGCCGAGAAATAGCTATAGATTTTAGTCATTTGTTTTTTATAGGTTTCATGGCTGGCGGCCTCGGCCATTTCCCAAATTTCCTCATCCGGTTTGCGCCAATTTTCGTAGGCAAAACGAACTAAAAAAATCTCCTTTAATTTGCCTTGAACACCGTATTCTCTGGCTAGATGTTTGAGAAACTCGTCCCATCCCTGTGGTTTCATCCCGTTCTACTTTATTCTACTTATATGCCCTTTTTTTCCATGTTAACCCCTTTTTCCCTCTTGGCAATGGGACTGACATCCGAGCGGAAAAACCCTATGGTAAAAATAGGTCAATTACCTGATGGTGCTTAAGGGAGTAAAACCATGAAAATCTCGTTAACCTTGTTTGTTCTGGTCTCCTTGCTGTTAGGTTCTCTTCCTCACACTTTAGCGGTTAATAGTCAAGATAACCATTTTGACCGTTCCTCTTCGCCGCTAATTTTACAAAACCGTGACTGTAAGGGTGATAAGGACGATAATTGCAATTAGTCCTGATTATCTCGGTTAAGGTTGTTAATCTATATCCCCCACCGATAACAAAATCGTGGTCGGGATTTTTTTTATGAACTCGCCTGTAATTCCTCTAAACGTGCTAAAACTTCGGCACTGTGAATGGCAGGATTTACCCCTAAATAAATCTCTTTTAAAATCCCATCGGGATCGATAAGATAGGTATGACGCAGGGAAACATAACCCATCCAAGAACCATAGGCTTTACTAACATCTCCGGTAGTATCTGCCAGTAAGGGAAATTTTAACCCCTCCGAGTCACAAAATTCCGCATGAGAATCGACATCATCGGCACTTACCCCTAAAACTTGCGTATTTTTAGCCATATATTTCGGCAAATCCTGCTGAAAACGCCGCGCTTCTAGGGTACAGCCGGGGGTAAAATCCTTGGGATAAAAATACAAAACTACCCACTTACCCCGATAATCCGATAGGGAAATATTTCCTTCTCCCGTGTTAGTCGGTAGGCTAAAATCGGGTGCCGGTTGATTTAAAGGGGGTTGGGGGCCACCTAAAGCGTTAGCATCGGGAATAAGGGCAAAAAATGCCAGAATTACTGCAATTACAAAACTCAACAGTTGACGACGAGACATAATCAGTTATCAGTTATTTTAGTAAAAAATCGTAGGGTTAGGAGACAATCGGTGGCTCTCTTATTCTTTGTGTGATAAGTTTAACCTAATACGGGAGCGATCGATCTTTGTGTCCTTTGTGTCTCTGTGGTTCGTTCCATTCACTTGTTCCTGTCACACCGGGAAAATTAACTGTCACCACATCTCCAGGGGAAAACGTCACCAATTAACCCCCCTCCACATCAGAGAAAGTTTTGGCCGCATAGTTTAGGGAAAAATTGACAAGATCGATCTGATCCTCCTCAGTCCAGGTATCACTTTGATCGAGCGATGGTTGTTGTTGTCCGACAAGTTCATTGAGAATGATTGTGGCCAATCGTAAACGTTCTCCTGATGATAAGTGACAAACCACTTGATTATAAACTTCTTGGGCAGTAGTGGGCATAACAAAAAACTGATGACCGAATGCTTCTAGCTTAATATTCTTTACATAACTTGACAAGGAAAGGGCGAGGTAAAGGGGGAAAATAGATCGACACTTGCGAGGGATCAACTATAATGAATCTTATCATAACTATACGATGACTGGTAGTGGAGTATGGCTAAGAGAAGATTGGGCTTACTGAAGATTAACGGTGGGTGCGATGACTCTAATCGTAGGGGAGATATTATCTTCGTTCATGGACTAGGGGATCATCCCATTACAGCTTGGTATCCCAACCCAGAAGAAATAAGAGACAAAGTTGATACAGAGCAATTTTGGAATCAAGAGTTACAAGAACTCAACTTTTGGTTAAATTGGCTTGGTAAACATAGACCAGATTTAGGGATTTGGTCTTATGGATATGAAGCCATGCCTTTTAAAGAAAGTAGTGGTTTATCAAGAGTACCAATAGTCAAAGGTAAAATAGAGAGTTATACGGGAAAGGCTTCTCCCATCATAGATCAAGCCAGTGAACTGCTTGCACTTTTGACACAAAGAGATTTTTTGATCCGGCCCAAAATTTTTGTTACTCATAGTTTAGGCGGTTTAATTGTCAAAGAGACACTTTATTTAGCTCATGATGATCTTAATAGTAATGACGAAATGAGGGAAATTATTGGACAAACCAAAGGAGTTGTTTTTTGTGCTACCCCTCATCAAGGTTCAGATTTGGCCAATTTCAAGGAATTATTAGCTCAAGTTGCAAAAACATTTCGTCTTCTTGACGAAAATGTGATTATTAGTGAACTTAGCTCAGAGAATACTAACACCCAGTTATATAAATCAGGTAAATGGTATAGCGGTAATACAAAAACTTATGACATTCAAACAAAAGCCTTTTATGAAACCGAAGAAACAGAAATTCCTGCGATAGGAAAACGCCTAGTGGTGGATCGCTTCAGTAGTGATCCAAATGTTATAGGCGTTAGACCAACTGCCGTCAGTGGAGCAGATCATTTTGCTATTGTTAAACCTCAAAGTGAGAATGATACTATTTATATAGGGGTGAGAGAATTTATAGATAAATATTTACCTCGTCAAAATTCTGGGGGAGGATTTAATCCTAATCAAGTTACTTTTGAAGAAGAGGAAAAAGACGGTTTTTTTTTGAGGAATTAGCGAAAATTCCAACTCCAAACTATCTAGAACTTTTAGGACGTGAACAAGAAATTAACAGAATCAAAGATGCTCTCAGTGACTCAAAAGGTAAACGTCTAGTGGGAATTACTGGACTGGGAGGAAATGGCAAAACCTCTGTAGCTATTGAAGTTGCTAGAGCTTTCCGCGAAATGGGTTTTCGATATGTTGTCTGGCAAACCGCCTCAACAAAGTTCAATTCCACTCGTATGACTTTTGATTCAATTCTTGAAGATATTCCCAAGCAATTATTACCCTCACTTAAATACAATGATAGAACAAATGATAGAACAAATGATAGAACAATAGATTCTCTTCGTGATTTGATAGGTTTACAAGGTGAGAGACGAGAAATCGAAACTAGAAAGTTATTATCTAGTCAGAGAGTTCTTTTAATTTTGGACAATATGGAAACTTCGGAATCTCAGAATGCAATTGCGGCGAGGCTTTATTCAGTTTTAGGAAATAGTAAAGTTCTGTTTACCAGCCGAAATAGATTTGATACTTTAGAGGTAGATGTTTGGGATTTTTATTTACAAGGTCTGCAAGAAGAAGCATCAATCAAATTAATGGAGCAAGTTGCACAGGAAAGAGACATTACTTGTTTTGATCCTGATGCTTCTATAGAATTACTAAAATTTACTGGCAACAATAAAACTGGCTATTTACCCTTAGCATTAAAATTAGTAACAGGTCAACTAAAAAACAAAACTACCGCAGAAATTGAACAAAGTTTATTTAATGTTCGCCTAACAGAAGATGATGTTCAAGAAGACGATATGAACGTCTTTAAAAGATTTTGGTGGCGTATATTTTTTCAAGCTTTTAAAATGTTTTCTGATTCAGACCTAAAGTTAATGTCGCTTTTAGCTGGTTTACAAGAGCAAGAAGGGACTACCTACAGTCTGATTCGAGATATGAACAATAAAAAAATCAAATTGACTGAGCCACAATTAGAACAGGCAATTATGAACACTTGGTGTTCTTGTTTGTTAGAAAGAGAAGAATATGATAAAAAACGCTATTATCTGCATATTTTAACTACTAAGTTTTTTAAGGCAATTCTAGGCATTGGAGGAGGACAAATTAATGATTAATAATCATGAAACTGATTTTTTAAAAGACATAGAAGGGGAGAAAGAACATTTTACTCTTCTTAGAAATCTCTACACTGACTTATTCAGTGAAGAAGAAAAAGAATTGATTAAACAAGAATTTCAAGAAACATTCTCTCCTGAAGAATTACAGGACATTAAGGAAAAATTCGAGAAAATATATAGATATTATTATGATTTGGCGAGACCGGCAATTATTGAGACATATACTGAACTCGCTTTTGAGAATAATAACTATCTTGATCCGAAATTTTATCGAAATTCCCCTGAGTTTTCTGCTAAAGATCAACACAATCTTGAAAATAAAGCTCTAGATTTCTTCCAAACAGAGTTAAATAACATTAAACTAGCGATAAGCTATGCTAAGGAAGATGGACAATGGCAACGAATTGTTAAAATTTGTCAAAGTTTGCAAAGATTTCTCAAAATTCGGACTTATTGGGAAGATTTAGATGATATACTGAGAGAGGCAATTTATGCCGCAAATAAATCGGGCGAGCATTTAACAGAAGCTCATTTACTTAATCAATTTGCTGGGTTACAACGTTTATTAGGAAGAGCCAAAGAGGGCTTAGATAAATGTGAAGAAAGTTTACATATCTTTCAAGAATTAAAAGATGAATATGGCGAAGCTAAGGCTTTATATACTTTAGGTTTTCTTAATCGTTCAATGGGAAATTGGGAAAAGTCTGCTGAAGCCTTGGAAAATTCAGTAAAACTTTTTAGAAGGATACATGAGAGTCAAAATTTTGACATTGATGTAGAAGAAGATATTGCAGAAGCCCTTGATGGTTTAGGATTAATTTATCCCATATTTGGAAAATTAGAGAGTGCAGAAGAAGTTTTACGAGAGAGTCTTGAGCTTAAAGAAAAACTTAATAATCGCTTTGCATTAAGTAAAACAACCAATATTTTAGGCAAAGTTTATATCGAGCTTTATAATAGCCAGAAAAAAATTGAGTTTTTACAAGAAGCACAAAAATTAATGGAATCTAGTTTGGAGATTAAAAAAGAGTTAAATGATCTTCAAGGACAAGGGGTTTGTTTCAATGAACTCGGTAAAATTCAGCGTCTAATGGGAAATTATGAGCAAGCACATGATTATTATCTTAAAAGTTTAAATGTTAAAAAGAAAGTATCATCAACGGGTGGTGGTGCTTCCGATAGACACGGAGAAGGGCTGACATACATGGAAATGGGTTTTTTATATCAAGAGCAAGGAAAAAAAGAAGAAGCACAAAACACTTTTCGGAAAGCTCTTGATTATTTAAACGTTTATTCACCCCAATATGAGGAGGTGTCTAAAATTCTTCAAGACAATCATTAGTCTGTCACTTTATTCTGATCTATCCAAATTTGAGGTTATTAAATGCAGCAAAAAAAATTAATGGTTATTGTTGATTCTATTGGTTTTAGTCTTCGCAGTATGCGTTCACAGAAAGACTATTTAGATTATCTTATTAATGATCAAAAACAAGACATTGCAGTAGTTGTACTCGCTGATTCAGCTTTTAAAGAAGTAGCTATAGAAACTTTCTCTCGAACAGGTGCTAAAGTTTATTTTGAAGATTATAACGATAGTATTTCAAACGATGAAATGATTAATAAAATTGCCAATAAATACAATATTTTAATTTACAATATTGTTACCGAGCGTCATGCTGTAGATTTTTTGCGTCATAATTTAGGAGATAATTACCCAACTGTCAAAGACAACAAAGGGATAGCCCATCCTGTTCCTAATAAATCTTGTCTTTTCGCTTCAGAAAAAACGATTGAAAAAGTTACGAAAAAACTTTTTTATGTTGCTCACTTAGCCAGAGATAATAGAGATTGTCAGGATGCTAAAGTTATCTTTTTGCCCTTTTCAGGTTTAAAAACTTTTGGGACAGAGTATGGTGCAAATGATAGAGAACAACAGAAAATTTCCGAATATATGTCTTTCCCTTTTGAAGATAGTATCCCTGCCATTGGTAAGATTCAAAAAGAATTAAAAGAACATAATATCATTGTTATTCCTATTATTATCCAATACGGAAATCTTGAAGAAATCCATCGGAAAGTTATTGAAATTAGCAAACAACATAATTTAAATCCTCTCCCTACATCTTTAGATATTGATTGGAATAGAGATTTTGCCTCACAAGCTGGCTTTTTTAATGCAATTAATCAATGGTCAGAAAAAACAGGTTTGCCAAATATAGCCATTGTGCATGGAAGTAGTTCTCTTCATTTAGTAGAAGAATGTGCAGATCCTCAAAGAATAATCGCTTTTTATGCAACTCACACAGAAAAACTGAACATAGAGGACGATGGCAGAATCTATCATTTAGCAGTAGCAGAAGCTAGTGGAGGTTGGTTAAGGGCTGTTCAACCTTTAACCCCCTATTCTCATAACTATAAACAAGTAGCTCAACAAATTACTGAACAGGCCTTACTACTTATTCAATCCTGGATTGACGGATAAATTTGCTTGAGCTTGATTCGAGCCTCCTTTGCGCTAAATAAATCGCCAATCTACCCAAGTAATGATTGTGGCCAATCGTAAACGTTCTCCTGATGATAAGTGACAAACCACTTGATTATAAACTTCTTGGGCAGTAGTGGGCATAACAAAAAACTGATGACCGAATGCTTCTAGCTTAATATTCTTTACATAACTTGACAAGGAAAGGGCGAGGTAAAGGGGGAAAATAGATCGAGCTTGTCTTCATCTGCCTAACGATCATGTCTATTGTCACCCTTAACCCCCTTCAATCCCATCAAGATTTAGTCATCGATCCGGGTAAAATCACGGGATTACGGGGAAAAATCACCATCCCAGGCGATAAATCTATATCCCATCGTTCCCTGATGTTAGGAGCGATCGCCGAAGGAGAAACCGTTATTCATGGGTTATTATTGGGCGAAGATCCCCGCAGTACCGCTAGTTGTTTTCGTGCCATGGGTGTGGAAATTTCCCAACTCAACAGCGAGAAAGTGATCGTCAAAGGTAGGGGTTTAGGCAATCTTGAGGAACCCTTAGAAATCCTCGACGCGGGCAATTCCGGCACGACGATCCGCTTAATGTTAGGATTATTGGCCGGTCATCGGGACCGTTTTTTTGTCGTTACCGGTGATGCTTCCCTGCGATCGCGTCCCATGTCCAGGGTGGTGAAACCCCTCAAAGAAATGGGGGCGCAAATTTGGGGCAGAAAAGCCAATTCTTTGGCTCCTTTAGCCGTTTCTGGGGAATCTCTGCAACCGATCCACTACTATTCTCCCGTCGCTTCTGCACAGGTGAAATCCTGTCTTCTCCTCGCAGGACTGTTAACGGAGGGGAAAACCACGATCACGGAACCCGCTTTATCTCGCGATCACAGTGAACGGATGCTGCGCGCTTTTGGGGCAAATATTGAGGTGGATGGGGAGACTAATAGCGTCACGGTGACGGGTTATCCCACTTTAACCGGACAAACGGTGATTGTACCGGGAGATATCAGTTCGGCAGCTTTTTGGTTGGTAGCGGGGGCAATCGTGCCTAATTCCGAGTTATTAATCGAAAATGTGGGAATAAACCCGACTAGAACTGGAGTTTTACAGGTTTTACAGGCAATGGGAGCAGATATCACCCTCGAAAATCAACGGGTGGTGACGGGGGAACCGGTGGCGGATCTGCGGGTGAAATCCAGTCAACTACAGGCAACCACGATCGCCGGTGAGATTATACCCCGTCTGATCGATGAAATTCCGATTTTGGCAGTAGCGGCGGTTTTTGCCCAAGGAACGACAATTATCAAGGATGCTGAGGAATTACGGGTGAAGGAAAGCGATCGCCTGACGGTGATGGCCACCCAACTCGATCGCCTAGGGGCAAAAGTAAGGGAATTACCCGATGGTTTAGAGATTACCGGCGGTACAGGCCTAGTCGGCACGGAAGTGGACAGTTTTACCGATCATCGCATTGCCATGAGTCTAGCGATCGCTGCCCTCAATTCCCGTCAACCCACCACTATCCATCGCGCTGAAGCGGCTGGCATTTCCTACCCCGATTTCTTTAGCACCTTACAGCAAATTTGTCAAGAGTAGAAATATTAAGTTTTTCTGCGAGTGGGCGAGGAGTCACTGGTACAATTGCAGGATAAATCACAGAGTAGTAGGCCGCCTGTGTGATAATCAAGTTCATCGATCGAAATAGCGGAAAATAGAAGCGTCCCTAACTCGCATTTCCCTGAAAAATATCTCCCTATCTACCCCTCTCTCGTCTTCTATTCCCCACCGATAATGGAAATCATCGCCCAATTAGAGAAAGTTTCCTATATTTATCCCGAATCCTCCAATCTAGTGCTTAAAAATATCTCTTTAGCAATTCATCGAGGAGAATTTTTAGGTATTATCGGGCCCACAGGTGCGGGAAAAACTACTCTCTGTTTAACTCTTAACGGTATTGTCCCCCAATTCTACGGAGGGCGTTTTTTTGGTTATGCAACGGTAGCCGGTTTAGATACTTTAACCCATCCCGTTAGCACCTTGGCCCGCTATGTGGGGGCAGTATTTGAAGATCCCGAAACGCAACTTTTAGCCACTTCGATAGAAAATGAAATCGCTTTTACCCTAGAAAATTTACGGCTACCGCGAGAGGAAATTAAAGCGCGTATTCCCAAAGTTTTAGCGGCAGTCCGGTTAGAGGGAATGGAAAAAAAATCGCCGGGGGAATTATCAGGAGGACAAAAACAACGATTAGCGATCGCCGCTGCCCTCGCAGTTCAGCCCGCTTTGTTAATTCTCGATGAACCCACCTCCCAACTGGATCCGGTGGGATCCCAGGAAGTTTTCGCCACCATTAAGGAATTAAATCGCCATCTCGGTGTCACTATTGTGATGGTCTCCCACGCAGCCGAGGAAATGGCCGAATATGCCGATCGCCTGGTACTATTAAGGGAGGGTGCGATCGAAGCCATGGGAACCCCAGCAGAGATCTACTCCCAAGTACAACTTTTACAGGAAAATGCCCTGCGTCCCCCGCAAGTGGCCACTACTTTTGCCTTGATCAATCAAAAAATCGGGGCGATTGAGTCCATTCCTGTCACCCTAGACCGCGGTTTTGCCCGTTTAAACGAGCTTAAATCCTTTTACCATCAAATAACACCAAACCCTCCCTTATCATCGGTTTCTGACCCCTTAAACCCCCTACTGAGGGTAAAAAATCTTTGCCATACCTATCCCGATGGTACTACCGCCTTGCGGGATGTGTCCCTCGATATTGCCGAAGGGGAATATCTGCTGATTATCGGTCAAAATGGCGCAGGAAAAAGCACTTTAGTCAAGCATTTTCTCAATCTTCTCTCGGCAACCACCGGTCAAGTTATGATTGACGGACGTTCAATCAATAGCTTTTCTGTCAGTGATTTAGCTCGTTCGATCGGTTATGTAGCCCAAAATCCCGATAATCAGATTTTTAACACCACTGTGGAGAAAGAAGTATCATTTGCCCTGACTAATCTCGGTTATTCTCCAGAAATCGTCACCCAACGCACGGAAGCAAGTCTAGAAGCCATGGGATTGCTAGAATATCGCTCCTATCATCCTCTCTCCTTACCGAAAGGCGATCGAGCGCGGGTAGTGATTGCGGCAATTTTAGCCATGGAACCGCGTATAGTGGTCTTTGATGAACCCACCACGGGCCAAGATTATCAAGGAGCTAAGGCAATTTTAGAGGTGAGCCGTCAATTACACCAGATGGGCAAAACGGTTATTGTGATTACCCATCACCTCTATTTAATGCCAGAATACGCCGAAAGAGTAATTATCATGGGTCAAGGAACTATCCTTTTAGATGCCCCAATCCGGCAAGCTTATCATCAAACCGATCTCTTAGCCAAAACTTATCTAACTCCACCCCAAGCAGTTTTATTAGCACAAAAATTAGGACAACTTTCCGGTTATCCTAATTCTCTTTTAACTCCCCAGGAAATTGCCGATTGTTTTCAGAGGATTTAGCCTTGAGGCTATTTAGGGTTTGCGGCAAAAAGTTATTCGTGGGGACAGGGTGTGGGGTGTGGGGTGTGGGGTGTAGGGTTTTACCGATTTTCACCTGGTCAATTACCTAATTTTCAGGGAAAAAGTCCCTGAATTTTCCCCCCGATCACTCCCATCTCTGGTACTTTTTGATTGATAAAAAGTCTAAAAGTCTTACCCAGCAAGGTTTTTAGATTTATTCAGCAACCCCTATTTAACTGTTTCTAAGATCAACTTCGATCGCTTAACATTATCAGGTACAGGAATCGGATAATCGCCATTAAAACAGGCAGTACAGAAGGTTTTCGGGTCTTCCTTCGTTGCTGTTAACATCCCATCGTGACTGAGATAAGCTAAACTATCCACCCCGATTTGTGCCTGAATTTGCGCCACCGATTTAGTTGCCGCAATTAACTGCTCTTGGTTGTCCGTATCAATGCCATAAAAACAGGGATGAGTCACCGGAGGTGAAGATATTCTCATGTGAACTTCTCTTGCTCCAGCATCGCGTAAAGCTTTAACTAATTTCCGGCTAGTGGTTCCCCGCACGATCGAATCATCAACAATAATAACTCTTTTTCCCTGTAAAACATCCTTTAAAGGATTCAATTTCATCTTAATCCCCGACTCTCTCATGTGTTGGGTTGGTTGAATAAAAGTCCGTCCCACATAACGATTTTTAATCAATCCTTCCGCGTAGGGAATATCAGAAATGCGCGAAAATCCGATCGCAGCCGGAATACCCGAATCGGGAACTCCCATCACCATATCTGCTTCTACCGGCGACTCTTTGGCTAATTGTTCCCCCAAACGTACCCGATAAGTATATAAAGATTCCTCGTGAACAATGCTATCGGGACGAGCAAAATAAATCATCTCGAAAACGCATAATTTTTTCTCCGGTTTAATGGCCCAATCCACCGAAGATAAGCCATCTTCACTAATCCAAACTAATTCCCCCGGCTGCACATCCCGCAGATAATCGGCCCCGATAATATCTAATCCGCAGGTTTCCGAAGCTAAAACATAACGGGGGGGATTGCCTTCTTCTTGCAAAACCCCAATTACTAAGGGTCTGACACCATTGGGATCCCGCGCCCCGATAATTCCCGTCGGTGTGCCGATAACAAGGCTGTAAGCCCCGCTACAATAGCTAAAGGCATCGATCGCCGCTTCTATCCAATCCTTGCCACTATCCACTTCCTGACCGATAGCGACGGCGATCATTTCCGAGTCGGTGGTGGTGACGAGATCGCAACCGCGCTTTTCTAATACATTTCTTAACTCAAAAGTATTGACTAAATTGCCATTATGTGCTAGGGAAAGTTTACCCAAACGGGTTTCGATCACGGCAGGTTGGGCATTGGCGCGACGGCTAGAACCGGTGGTAGAGTAACGAGTATGACCGACGGCGTGAGTACCGGGCAAGGTTTTAAGGACAGTTTCGCTAAAAACTTGGGAAACTAAGCCCATTTCTTTGTAACAATGCACCGTTTCCCCGTCGTAGGTGGCAATACCTGCCGATTCCTGTCCTCGGTGTTGCAGGGCATAGAGTCCGAAGTAGGTCAGTTTTGCTACTTCTTCCTCGGGGGCATAGAGTCCAAAAACTCCACAGGCTTCTTCAGGCTTATCGACACTGGCAAAAGATACAGATGAGTCGGGATGGCTAGACATGGGAGGGTTGGGGCTGCAGAATACTTTGGTAACAAAATCTTAACCGATCTTAATCTTCTTTTAACGATTTATTTATCAGCTATCAGCCTTTATTTACCGATATAATCGGCCATCTTATCTAGCTGACGGCCTCAAGATTACAGCCTTCTTTCGATCGCTTTTGACCAAACTTGCTGTATAGTTTCTAGACTAACATCGATCGCCGGTTGTTTATCCCGGTCAAAAATCCGAAGATTATCGCTTTTTTCGCTAACTTTGCCGGTTATTTGCCAATAGTCTCCTAATTGTGTCTTTAGGTATTCTTCCCAATCTTGCCGATTTTCGGAGGAAACGGAGACGATAATGCAACTAGCTAACTCCCCGAATAACACCGCATCAAAACGGCCTTGATGCTGCCAAGAAAGGTCAATTTCCGCCCCTAACTGCCCACTAATACAGCATTCTGCCAGAGCAGTGGCTAAACCTCCCTCGGCGCAATCGTGGGCAGATTTCACCCAACCGGCGCGAATTCCCCAACGACAGGCCGCTTGTACCTTTCTTTCTAACTCAAAATCAATTACCGGCGGTTTTCCCGTCACCAAACCGTGAATAACGGCTAAATATTCCGATGCGCCGATAGTTGGCAAGGAGAAACCCAAAAGATAGATTAAATCCCCCGCTTTTTGCCAACCTTGGCCGCAAATTTGCCCGATATCCGGCACTAATCCCACCATCCCAATCACGGGAGTCGGATAAATAGACTGGGGGCTGCCAGCTGCGTCAACGGTTTCGTTGTACAAAGAGACATTACCCCCAGTTACTGGTGTATTCATTTCCCGACAAGCTTCGGCAATACCCTGACAAGCAGTGGCTAATTGCCAATAACCGATTGAATTCTCTGGACTTCCGAAATTGAGATTATCCGTGACAGCAATGGGGTCAGCCCCAACACAGCTAAGGTTTCTGGCCGCTTCCGCCACGGCCAACTTAGCTCCGTTATAGGGATCAAGATAAACGTATCGCGGATTACAATCTGTAGTCGCCGCTACACCTCGCCGAGAATTTGCGGGATTAGCACCCAGAGGACGCACGCGAATCACGGCCGCATCGGCCCCCCCGGGGAGAATAACGGTGTTATTCTGGACTTGATGATCATATTGACGATAAACCCAGCGTTTTGATGCAATCGAGGGACTATCAAGCAGTTTTAATAAAATCTCGTTATAGGATTCGGGAATAGGAATAGTGGCATCTTCCCATAATTGAGCTTTTTGGGCGTATTCTGGCGGTTCTGCCCGTAATTCCCGATGATAAATCGGAGTATTATCCGCCAGGGCCGTGGCAGGAATTTCGGCGGCAATTTCCCCTTTAAATAATATACGGACGATCGGTTCTGCAATTACCTGGCCAGCGACCACAGCCTGAAGTCCCCAACGATGGAAAATCTCGATTAATTCGCCTTCTCGTCCCGATGCTGCCACAAATAACATTCTTTCTTGGGATTCCGACAGCAGATATTCGTAGGGGACCATCCCAGTTTCCCGGACGGGGATTTTATCGAGATCTAATTCAATTCCCACCCCTCCCTTGGCCGCCATCTCGGAGGTAGAACAGGTGATCCCGGCAGCCCCCATATCCTGGGCCGCCACCACCGCGCCGGTCTTAAATGCCTCTAAACAAGCTTCTATCAGGGATTTTTCCAGAAAAGGGTCGCCCACTTGCACCGCGGGCCGGTCATCCATAGATTTATCGGTTAATTCGGCACTGGCAAAACTCGCCCCTCCCATACCGTCGCGGCCGGTGGTAGAACCAACGTATAAAACCGGGTTTCCCAGTCCTTTTGCCCCGGATTTAACGATTTCCTCGGTTTCCATTAGCCCTAAAGCCATGGCATTAACGAGGGGATTGCCATTGTAGGCATTATCAAAGTATATCTCACCGCCCACCGTGGGAACGCCGACACTATTGCCATAATGACTTATTCCTTCCACGACTCCGGCAAAAATGCGACGATTGCGGGCATCTTGCAAGTTACCAAAACGGAGGGAGTTGAGGATAGCAATGGGCCGGGCCCCCATGGTAAAAATATCGCGCAGGATGCCTCCGACTCCGGTAGCGGCACCTTGGAACGGTTCCACCGCAGAAGGATGATTATGGGACTCGATTTTAAAGGCTAATCGCAATCCATCGCCTAAATCCACTACTCCGGCATTTTCCCCCGGTCCGACGAGAATTTTTTCGCCGGTGGTGGGGAATTGTTTGAGCAGCGGCCGGGAGTTTTTATAACAGCAGTGTTCCGACCACATCACGCCAAACATTCCTAATTCGGCTTTGTTGGGGTGTCTTCCCAGTCTTTTGACTATTTCTTCGTATTCTTCGGGTTTGATGCCTTCTGAGGCAATTTCTGCGGCAGTGAAGGGGGTAGTCATGGGACAATGCGATCGAGGGACAAGATTTATTGTATAACGTCTGATGAGATCGAGTTACACTGCTTAGTAAAGGACAAAAAAGTTAAAAGGGTTGCGCTAGTAAAGTTAAGCTAAAGACATAAGTAGGTAGGCGTTAAAAGTTGTCAGATACCCCCCTTATCAAGGGGGGATCGAACCTAAAATTCATTTTTAACTTAATTATAACCAGCTACTTAAGCAAGTCAGAGAGTATTGGGATAAGTGGCAGCAGCAAGGATTATTTTTCTTTCAACTGCCCAAATATTCCTCTGAAATGAATCTTATTGAAATTGAATGGCATCAATTAAAAACTCATGAACTGGCAGGTCAAATTTTTCCCGATGAGTACGATTTAGCGCTCACTGTTAAACAAGGGATCGAAGCTCGCGCTCAAAAAGGAGGATACGAAACTCACTGTTTTAAGTTTAATTCTGCCTAGCTACTTAAGTCTTCAAAAATGTTTCCCGAACTAATAGTATATTCTGTCATAATCATTTATCTCCTTTTTGGTATTTATTGTTGCTCTTTTGCGATCTCCTGTGCTTTTTTCAGTCGTTCTTTTTCTCCTACAGGTGATTGCATCATTCAACCTTTATTTGATCTCAGAGAATAAAGCATCTAAATCTTGACGACCATTAACAATTCTTAAAATTTCCAACGTTTCATTAATTACTCGATAGAAAATAATATATCCATCTAAAGGTAAACCTCTCAAGGATGGTTTAATATGACTATAGCTGCGTCCTAACTTGGGAAATTGTACTAATTGTTGACACTTTTTGTAAAATTTTCTGAATAGTTTTTCACCTGCTTCAATATTTACTACTAAAAAATAATCGGCAATCTTGTTTAAATCTTGACTGGCTGAAGGCGCAATAATATAACGATTTATAATTATTTTTGTTGCGCTTTTTTAAATTTTTCGAGTATATCATTTATGACTTTTTCTCCATCTAATCCCTCTCCATTATCTAATTCTGCTATGGCAACGTCAATTTTTTGACGAGTTTCTTCTACCCATTGTAAGTAATCTTCATCGAGGATTTCTAGCAAGTAAAAAGCGGTATCTATGACTTGTTCTGAACTATTAAATCTGCCACTTTTTAACTGTTTTTGGATAAATTGTTCTTGATTGGGTTTTAGTTGAATATTCATGATGACTTTTGTAAGGTTAAGGGTTAAGTCGAGTGTCCTGTTTTATTTTACTACAAGGATTAGCTAAAATAGGTTAGTTGAGGTGCGTTACATTAACATTAACGCACCTTATGAGATCGGCGATTGCGCTTAGATTAGGATTGATTTCGATACATGACCTGGATACTTAAACTAGAGTTTGCTAAGGCTTGGGGAGTTACTAAGATTTCTATCTTCTGACCTAATGCTACTAGAAAGTCAAACATCTGCTCAAGAGAAAATTTTTGCAATCTGCCATTTTTTAAGTTAGAAATTTTAGCCTCGTCAATCCCCAAAATTTGACTGACCTCCTGCTCGCTTAATTCTTGTTCAGTAATCAGATCGTAAATCACTGAAGCCAGCTTGACTTTAGCGAGTTTTTCTTCTGCATTAGCAAAGCCTAAGTCTTCAAAAATGTTTCCCGAACTAATAGTATATTCTGTCATAATCATTTATCTCCTTTTTGTTATTTATTATTGCTCTTTTGCGATTTCCTGTGCTTTTTTTAGGCGTTCTTTGATTAGATTAACATTTTGTTTTGGTGTTTTAATCCCCGATTTTGATTTTTTCTGAAAGGCATGGAGAATAAAAATAGCATTGCTTAGTTTGATGGCATAAACTGTTCTATAGGTATCGGTTTGATAATCGCTGACTATTTCAAAAACACCATTAAAGCCCTTTAAGGCTTTGATGTTAGGATGATTCTGATTGTTCTGAACACGATAAAGAATATAGCCAACTTCATCAATAACCTCTTGAGGAAATTCTAATAGCTCCTTTTTTGATGCTCCAATCCAGATAACAGTTTTCAGTTGTTTATCTACCATTTTTTTGAAAAAATGTGAAAAATACAAATAAGGAAATGAGCTTTGGGAGCATTCTTGTTAAAGATTAGGTCAGAGTAAGACAAGCAATTTTCTCCTTTTTTCCAGCCGATGTGATCGCCGAACTTTTTCCACACTTCACTATTATATTCTCTCGTGTCACGGAGACTCTCATAGATTTCTTTCTGGACGCTGAAGCCAAATTTGCCGTTACTGTAGTGCGGACAACATGAAGTGCTAAAGCGCAACTACGAACCTTAACTCAAACTACAAATTATCCTAAATCCCTTGAGTAACCCACAGAAAACCGGTTTCTCCGAGAAACCCGTTTTCTACTCATGCTACCTCAATTTTCTCAAAAAAAAATCGACCCGCCGCTAGGCGGGAAAAAGAGAAAAAGAGAAAAAGGGTAAAAGGGTTACAGAGTCCTCCGAGCACCGCACACCACCCGAAAACCGACGTTGAAGAAGAGGCGGCGGTAGTTGTAGTTGCGGAAAGCGGAACGGCAGAGATTTGGAATATTGTACCAAGAACCGCCCCGCGGTATGCGATAATCATAATCATTATCATTATTATTTGTTATCCAAGCACTGCCATCCGTCGGCGCTCCGATATAGTTATCGTGCCAATCGTCTTCGCACCACTCCCAAACATTGCCACTCATGTCATAGAGTCCCCAAGCATTGGGCTTTTTCTGGCCCACAGGATGAGTTGTCCCCTGAGAATTTCCGTAATACCAAGCGTAATCTCCTAACTGATTAGCATCATCACCGAAATAAAAGCGAGTAGTAGTCCCCGCACGACAAGCATATTCCCATTCCGCTTCTGTGGGGAGACGATAGGTTTTCCCTGTTATCTGACTCAATTTCCGACAAAAGGCTTGAGCGTCATTCCAACTAATCTTTTCTACCGGATTTTGGGGATTATTTTGAAACCGAGAGGGATTGGTTCCCATTACCGCTTCATATTGTGCCTGAGTCACCGAATATTTCCCAATCGCAAAACCGTTGACTTGAACTTGGTGTGGAGGCTTTTCATTATCGCGAGCATCGGGATCACTGTCAGGAGATCCCATGAGAAATTGACCTGCTGGTAAGCTCACCATCTTCAGTGTTATCCCATTGGGTAGGTTTTCGGTAGAGGTGGTAAAATTCCCGACTCTCTCGATTACATGGTTGTTGATGCGTTGAATGGCGGTTTCCAGTTCGATTTCCTCGTCGGGGATTTCCACTTCCGTCCATTGCCATCCTTCCTGCTCGGCTCGCTCTAATGCGATCGCTAAACGGCCGCGCTTTTCTTCGCTGGTGACGAGGAAATTGAGCAAACTAGCCGATAGATTCTCGTTTTTGCGGAAAGATACCGCCGATTCGGAACTGAGAATGTTCTGGACGAGGGATTCCACCTCGCTGACACTGCGGGAAAGTTCCCCGTCAATGGTCACTACTCGCTCGATTAAGCCTTGAAACTGTCCGATAATTGGTTTTAGGTATTGTTCTAGATTAATGGCTACTTTGGCCATTTCGATCGCTTCTTGTTCCAGACTATCTAACTCCAGCTGCAACTGATACACTTGTTTGTACCCGTTCAACTCGCCGATCATTTTCGAGAAAACCTGTTTTTGTGTATCCTGATCTTCAGCTAATTTCTGGATACTTTCGCTGATTAAGTCGATTTTCTTGAGCATAAGCAAGCTGGCGCAACCAAAGAGAATCACGGTGCGGAAAATCTGCTGTTTCTGTAGTCTCAGGGTATCTCGCAGTTCAGCCGAGCCGATGCTATTCTCCAAAGATTGGCGTTTTCGCTCTTTTTCTGCCAATTTATGGCATTTAACCGCCACTGCCTCCTTGATTTCCTCGGTCAGTGACAGGAAAAACCGCCGGTATTCATCCTTATGGTCGGTGAGAAATCCGATTAACTGGTTATAGTCCTTGACTAATCTTTCTAATTCTTGAAAAGTTTCCTCGAAATTGAGGGGTTCTTCTTTTTTCCTCAATCCTAACCATGTATTGCGGACCCGTTTTCCAGTTTTAATCAGTTGCTGTCTTTCTTGAATCTGATCCTGCAAAACCAATAAATCGGGGCGATTTAGTTGGGGAAGTTGATAGGTTTTCCGATAAAGCTTGATTTTCGCCGTTTCTTTTGCCATCGCCTTGGTCGCTGAGGGTGAGTTTTTTCTATTTTAGCCTGATTTTTGATCAGCTAAGACGCATTTTAACCGCCTATCCTTAAACCCCCCCGATGTTGGTAGGGTTGATTAATAGTAGGGTTGATTAATAGTAGGGTTGATTCATGAATCAACCCTACCCCAATGTCGGAGGGGGGTTGCCTCTTACCTCGTCTCAACAAGCAATTTAAATTAAGAACAGCATAATGTCTTTGCCGGATAGTTGTTTCAGCTTAGGCATATTCTGGCTGTAACTCAAATATAATCTGTAGAGAAGGTTTGGCAACTAGACCGAACTCCCTGGGGTCTTCTCCCTCTAAATGCAGTAAAATGGCTTCTTGGAGATTATTAACCACCTCATCTAAGGTATTTCCCTGGGTGACAATCGAAATTTCCACGCATTCACCTACATATCCTTGTTGTTCACCAGAACGAATAATTGCGGTAACTTTTGGACTTAATTTTGTCATAATTGCTCATGTTTATTTTTTGCTTATTTAGATTTATGGCAATCGAGCAAGGGACTGGTCATTGACCCATTCTAACTGACTTTTCCCTAAGCTGTGGAATTCATCTAGTTTTCTAGAAATCTCGGCCAGAGGCGAAAAAATCAGCGACAATGATATAAATGGAGTTATCAACACAAGTAAAGCGATTATGACTGTAGCCACGACGAACGCCCGAGATATTTTCCGCTCCGCCTACGAAAACCGTTACACTTGGGATGAAGGATTCCCCGGTTACACTGCTGATATTATCCTCACCCAAGGGGAGGAAGTCCATACGGGCAAAATTCAAGTTAATGCCGATTATAGTGTGGAAGTAACGGGCATTGATGACGAGAAAGTGCAAGAAAGTATCTATAATCAAATGCGCGACATCGTTACTCACCGCAAAAGAGGCAATTTTGATGCCTCCCACGGCAAAAACCAGTTTAATTTCGGGCAAGATGATCCCACCGGTGCGGTAGAAATTCTTGTCACCGGCGATGCGATGGGATCTAATTATAAGGTCCGCGGCCAGGAAATCTGTCAAGTCAGTCGAGTCATGGGACCGATGGCTTTTACTATTAATACCGAGGAAAGTCTCGATACGGGAGAAGGTTATATTTCTATTCGCTATAATGCCATTTTCCGCAATGCTAAAACCGATGAATTAAAGGGAAAACGTGACTTTAAGGAAACCTACGAAAAAATCGGTAATTATTATTTACCCTCCTGTCAAGTGATTAACGCAATCGATGCCGGGGGCGAAAAATCCACCACAGAATTTACTTTTATCAATCTGCAGCTTTTAGAATCTTAAGGGTTATCCCCGCCCAAAAAGCGTTAGGATCGAAGTAACTAAGTAGGTGGGTGTTAAAAATTGTCGGATCCCCCCGCCTATCGGCACCCCCCTTATCAAGGGGGGCAGGGGGGATCAAACCCCCCTTATCAAGGGTAGATCCCCCCGCCTATCGGCACCCCCCTTATCAAGGGGGGCAGGGGGGATCAAACCCCCCTTATCAAGGGTAGATCCCCCCGCCTATCGGCACCCCCCTTATCAAAGGGGGGATTAAGGGGGGATCCCCCCTTATCAAGGGGGGCAGGGGGGATCAAAGACAAAATCTATCTTCAATTTAATTGAAACCACTTACTTACACTCTAATAAATCTCTGACCAGAGGCTGATTATGTCTTTAACACTGACTCCTGATAACGTCGAACAAGTTTTAGATGAAATGCGCCCCTACCTGATGGCGGATGGTGGTAACGTGGAATTAGTCGAAATCGACGGGCCAGTCGTCAAACTGCGTCTTCAAGGCGCTTGCGGTTCCTGTCCCAGTTCCACCATGACCCTAAAAATGGGCATCGAACGTCGTCTCCGGGAAGTGATTCCCGAAATTGCCGAAGTTGAACAAGCTTTCTAAATCTTGGGTTAATTAATTGGCTCTTCTAGGTTCTGTGTGATGAGTTTAACTTACAATATGATCGATCGATCTTTGTGTCCTTTGTGTCTTTGTGGTTCGTTCCACCCCCTCGCTAGGAGGAATGTATCTTAGAATACATTTTACCCACCAAACCTGGGAGAGCCATTAATTCTCACCACTGCCCGATTGCTAATTTAATTAGCGATCGGGCATAATATTAATTAGGGTTTAAGGCAAGAGGCACTCATGCAAGAGGCACTTATGCAAAAGGGAGAATAAATAATCGGTTTTTAATAACCAGATTTGGTATTATATATCTTTTTCTGCAAGATTGATAAAATTACAGAATTAATTAAGGTAAAAAGTATCTTTTTTAGCCAATTAACCAGCCAATTAAGCATTAACATATACTCGAAAATTTTTATTAAAACTCAAAAATTATGACTGAAAATATCCCCACTATTGTGGTCATGCACGGGGACCAAACTGGAGAAGAACTATTACTAGAAGCCCTGAGAGTATTGCAACCCTCGATAATTCGTCAACCGCTTAGCTTTGCCGATTTTGATCTTAGTTTAGCCCAACGTCGCCAGAGTAACAATCAAGTGGTTCACGAGGCCGCCGAAGCGACTCTAAAAACCGGATTAGCTCTCAAAGCTGCCACTATTACCCCAGAAATCAAAGGAGATGTGGGCAGTCCTAACGCTATTTTAAGAGAAGCAATGAATTCTCAGGTAATTCTCCGCATCGGTCGCCGTATCCCCGGTATTCGTCCGATTGGGGGCGTTTATTCTCCCATTGCCATTGTCCGCATGGCCGTTGATGATGCCTACGGGGCCAAAGAATGGCGAGAAACCACTGCCACCGGCGATGAAATTGCCTATCGCACCTCGCGCATTTCTAGGGCTACCAGTCGCGCCGTGGCCGAGTTTACCTTTCAACAGGCCAAAAAAACCGGGGCGCGGGTATTTGGCGGCCCAAAATTCACCGTTAGTGCCACCTACGAAGGGATGTTTAAAGAGGAATTAGACGCGGCGGCCCGAAGACATCCGGAAGTGCGTTATCAACCCCTGTTAATTGATGCAACTTTTGCTCTACTTTTACAAACCGACGGCGAAGCTTTGGTGATTCCAGCACTTAATCGCGATGGCGATTTATTATCTGATTTTGTCTTGCAACTCTATGGCAGTATTGCTGGGGCCGAAAGTTTAGTTTTGGGATTTGATGAGGAGACCTTAGCGGTTAAAACTATTATGGCAGAAGCTCCCCACGGCACGGCCCCGGCTTTAGAGGGCAAAAATATCGCTAATCCCATGGCGATGATTTTAGCCTCGGCAGCTTTGTTAGGTTATATCGAAACTAGCGAGGCGCGTAAAGCTTCCAGGGCAATTTATGAAAGTGTCTTTGAAACTATTCACGAGGGCAAAAAAACCCCCGATTTAGGGGGCCAAATGACCATGAGTGAGTTTACCGATGAGGTGATTCGTCGCGTGGTCAGTAAGTTAGAAGTTTGGTCTGCTTTGGGGTAAACGAACTCATCTGATTGCTCTCTTAAAGTGGTTTGAAGAAAGGGTAATCCCAAAAAATAAGAATTGTTGCAAAGGCCTTGCTTTTGTTTGTTTTGCGGAAAAATAAAAGCTACCTTTGAAGTGTACAACGGAGTCCCTTTGCAGGATTAGGATAAGAACAATGAAACTACAAACTTTGACAAAAACTCTGACTATTGCTCTGATTGGTGTAGGAGCTGCCTTGACCTTACAATCACCGAGCCAAGCTCAAACCAGATTCGAGTGTCTTGTACCACTGACAGGCCCCTATGTAGGAGTTCCCACAACCGCTGCCCAAGTCGGACCTAATGAATATAAGCCCGTGATTCATTGGTTTTCTCGTTATTTCAGTGGTGCCGGTTATACTCCCATGCAACGTTGTCAAGAAGTGACCGGAAGATTCAATACCCTTTCCACTCGACCAGGCGGAATTGATATTATTACCACTGGCTATCTCAATGGTCTGCCGGTTATCTATTCCCCTAGTGATGGACGAGAACGGGCAAATAGCAGTAACCTATTATTCACCCTCAAGAGAGGGGAAAACGCAACCCAGAAAATCGCACAGCTATTTGACATCCGGGCGGGAGCCAGCAGCAGTCCTTTGTTTGAAAGCTCATCGGATTCTGCCACTGTCTATTTCAAAAAATTCCTAGAAAGCGTTCCCGTGGAAACAAATCCTGCCACCGGTTCGTCCTCTTCTCCGGCGCCTGGGACTTCTCCCGAACAACCCCCCCAAAAACCATCAGGCGGTTCTGTTTGGTAAACTTTTCTAGTTCTATAGATAAGGTAGGTTGGGTTGACGCAAGGAAACCCAACGCCCGCTGTTTGGTAAACTTTTCTAGTTTCTTAGAAGGAGCATAGTAATCAAGTGAGTCGGCCTATAAAAAGAATTTTGGCTGGTGCGGGCAGTTTATTATTGGGACTGTCCACACCTTTGCTTGCTGTCCAAAGCTATGCTCCTGCTCTGGAACCTAACCAGGCCAATGCCCATAGCTCTCAGCAACTTTCAGAACAACAGCTGCGTCAGTCAGCCAGAGCAATTACTGTTAAGGTGTTATCAGGGCAAGGCTGGGGTTCGGGCATTTTAGTTGAAAAGCAGGGTTCTTCCTACAAAGTCCTCACGAATGACCATGTTTTAGGGCGGTATCGCTCTCGGGTTTGGCAAATACAAACCCCTGACGGCAAGATACATCGGGGTGAGTTGGTCAGAACAGTTCGCTTGAATGATTATGATTTAGGCTTAGTTTCTTTTCGCAGTAGCCAAGTTTATTCTATTGCTGATTTGGCTAATGTCGATGATCTCACTATCGGAGATGAAGTTTTCGCCGCCGGCTATCCCTTTGATTTTACCTTCACCGTTGGTAAAGTGTCGCTTTTGAGTGATAAATCCTTTTCGGGGGGCTACCAAATCGGCTACACCAATAAGATTAAAAATGGCATGAGTGGCGGACCGCTGCTGAATCGGCAAGGTAAAGTTATTGGTATTAACGGGATTCATGCTTATCCTCTCTGGGGTAAATCCTACGTTTTTGCTGACGGAACGGTGACTTCACCGGCACTGTGGGAACAAATGAGTCGATTAAGTTGGGCGATTCCTATTGGGACTTTTTTACAATCGGGGTCATCTTCTGTATCTGCTTCCAGTCGGCAACGGCCCGCAGTGTCACCCCCACCGCTTCCCACCCATAGAGAACCCACTTTCTGGGAAGATTTTCCTTCTCCATCCTCGTCAACCCCAAGAGAAAAGAATCCCGCTCCCACACCCCTCTGGTAAATTCCACTCAACTGTATTTTTAAACCAGATGAGCAACAATTTCTTGAAAATTTCCGCCGCCCTAGTTAGTATAGCGGTGTTTGTGGTTTCTCCTCAGATTGCTAAGGCATCAACAACTGAGCAGATAGAAAAAACTGCTGAAAAGATTACCGTTTTAATCCCCTCAGAAGAAGAGGGGGCGAATGGGAAAATTACTGCTAATGGCTCTGGATCAATTATTGCCAAAGAAGGAAAAGTTTATACTGTTCTTACTGCCAGTCATGTGATCTGTAAAGATGCTAGAGATGCCTGCAAGTTCTATTACGATCAACTAAAAATTATTACCTGGGATGGCAAGCAATATCCGCTCGATTACAATAGCATCAAAAAATTACCCGGAGTAGATCTAGCTCTCGTGCAGTTTCAGAGCGACCAAAATTATCAGTTAGCGACCTTGGCTAACTATCAAGTAGCTGACGAACAATTTATTTTTGCTTCTGGATGGCCCGACCCGAAATTTATCGGCAAGCGGAAACGATTGTTCAATCTGGGGAAAGTGCTACCCAAGGACATTACACCCTTGCTGAAAATATTTCCTCCGGAGTTGGGGTATGAGATAGTTTATACCAGTGTCACCTATGGGGGCATGAGTGGCGGTCCATTGTTGGATATCAATGGACGAGTCATCGCGGTTCACGGACAAAATGAAGCCGAAAAAATCGAAAAGGTTCCCGTGCCAATTGGCTTTAGTCTCGCTATTCCCATCACTACTTTTTTGAAATTAGCACCCCAGTCTGGCATTCAAGGGCAGATAAATGTCGAAAATTCGCCCCCCAATGCCTTATCTTTGCAAGAAATTGGTGATGAATTATACAAGGCTTTTGAAGTTCCCAATAATAACGATACTAATCCCCTAAACTGGCTTAATCAAGGCAATAAAATGTGGCGGTTAGGACAATTAGCCCTCGCCTATGCCGCCTATGAAAAAGCCTTGCAACTCGATGCTCAACTCTATCAAGCTTGGTACGGTAAAGGTCTGGTCTTGACCTACTGGAAACGCTCCCAAGAGGCGCTGGCCGCCTACGAACAAGCTCTCAAAATTAATCCTAACTCCGATACTGCCAAAAAACTGCGCGACAAGCTCCAAGAATCTTTAGGGGGAAGAAATACCCCTCCTGTAACTCCCTCACAGCCAACCACCGCGCCCACCGTGGAGCCTTCACCACAGCCCTCTAATCCAAGGAGACTATGGTGAAGTCAGTCCCGATGAAAAAATTTTCACCCCCACAGATGAAAGAGGTTTCCTTCCCTACACCCCACACCCCACACCCCACACCCTCTTTCAAGTCAGTAGGGAAAACGCGGTTAGCTAATAGTCGGTTGGACCAATTTAGCTAAGGATGCTTGAATTGCTCGTAGTTCTGCGGGGGGATTGCGGAGAAACTCTTCGTTACTGGCTAAAATCATCGCATTATAGGCCAGCACCGCCGCCAGCAATTTAGCTGGCACTACCTTGTCATCCCTGGTCAGTTTCTCTAAGCTGGCCAATAAGTCTTGAATAACATTTAATGGCGGTGCGCCGGGGGCTGAGTAAAGAGCGGCGGTGACAGCATTGATATTATTACCCGCCTGTGCATCCCCTGTTAAGATGCTCAGTAGCAATTGCTGAACGCCTGGGGGAATCGGGGTACCCGTGGGGGAGGTTAAATTATTATCAGCTAACAGAGTATTCAGAGAAGCAGCCGCTTGATTAACAGCGATTTGAGCCGGTTCTCCCCCCTGAAATCCCGTTACCGTCGTGGTGCCGGGGAAAGTTTGACCGGCAAAATCACCGGTGGAAAGAATTGCCCCAGTGGCATCGGATTGGTTGCCGGTTTGCGCCATACTAGGAGAGACTAGGGCATTGGTCAACAAAACCGCCGCCACTAGGGAAACTTGCCAATTAGTCAACCATTTCATCAACATGGTCTTAATCCTCATTCAAAAAGCTAAATTAGACAATCTAAAAACCGACTAACGGGGGAAAAAGTAATTGTAGCCGATACTCATGACGAAGCGAGCGCCGTCCCCGGCATTGCCCGTTAAATCAGCACCGGCAAGGTTAATCGTCAAGGGGACTTTCGGGAAGGGAATCAGGGAAATACCTGCGTTTAAATCTTGACCCGACCATTCGACAATGGCCGAGACAGGTTCAACAATTCTTAAACCAGCACTAGCAAAGACACCCAGCGAGTTTACCCCATCTTCGATGGCTCCTTCCGAGCGAAAACGACCACCACCAACACCCAAAGAGAGCGTCAATTGACTAAAGGGTTCTTTCGTTGTTTCTGTGAACTGAAAAAATTTGCTCACCACCCCGTAGATACTGCTACCGGCATCTGTCCCACCCCAGTTAATAGCATTTTCAAATCCTAGGGCGACAGCAAAACCTTCTGGCAGAGAACGGTGAATTTTAAAGCTAAAACTACCCCGTCCGGCATTATCACCAAAAAGGCTCAAAATCGCCATAGTTACATCCAAACCGACAATTTTCTGGGGTTCTCCTAAACCGACCCCTAGGGCTAACCCACCATCTGCTTGATTGGTAAAACGGGTTCTCGACTGGAAAGCGAAACCACCGAAAATCTGCCCAAAATTCGCTCCAAAACCGATGGGAGTAGAGATACTGGCACTAGGGGCAACCACAACTTCCGCCAGTTTCGCAGAAAGGGTTTGCGGTTCCTCAATCAGAAACTCTTGACGTAAACGCTGCAATTCGGGAGAAACATTGGTATCAACGGGGGTGGATGCCTGTGCTTGCCATTTTTCGACTTCTGGAGAGTTATTATCTCCTGCTGGTAAAAGCTGACTCGCTTGCATTGTCCCTAGATTCGCCTTCCATTCTTCTAGGGTTGAAATTGTCCCGGTCTTTTCTGTTGCTAAAGTATCGAGGGAAGATTTCTCTAGTTTATTTTCTAAGGATGAGGGCAGATTACTGTCGGCTAATCCCTCTGTTGTCGAGAAGGAATTGGTGGTCAGAATTCTGTCCGTCCTCTCTAATTCCACGGGGGAATTGATGATAATTTTTTCCTGGGATACCCGAATAGAAGCAGCGTCAATGTCTAAGGGGGAAGGAATGGCTTTCACCCCATCGCACAGTATGGCTGTCCCCACACAGGAGGCAATGAAAATTCCTCCAGAAAATATGTGTCTCATCTGGCTGTTTCTTTTGGCTTTTTTGAACAACACTTCCAGCTTTCCTCACAGACGAAATTAATTTGCAAGAATTGTAACTGATTTATTCTTAGATAGCAAGTTATTAAAGTTGCGTTCTCTGTATGATAATCATTGCTTAGGGACTTGCGTGGGAATAATATCCCAATTGATCGGAGGGCGCAAGCTTTGCGCCCCTACAGTAACGGATTTTGTCCACAATGTAGGGGCGAACTGCGTTCGCCCAAAAGGTACATTATCAAAGCGCAGGTCCCTTATCATTGGTAGGAGTCTTGCTAGGCAAGGCTTTGAAGACTATCTTTCTGGAAAGAAAATTATCCCTACAGAAACGAGAAGAACCATCTTTCCTTTGCCAGTGTCTGGAATTGTCAATTCGCCTACCCCATCGGCATTACTGAAGAAAATCCTTGTCCTCACTGAAAGTATGGTTTAAAAATTTCCTTGATTCTTTTTGTCCCTAGTCTGCCTAAATGAAATGTAAAATATTTACGACCTCTATTCTTGGCTTCCCTAGTTGTACTGCCTCTCCGTTCACGAATCAAATAGGCCGATTATATTGCTAGAACTAAAAAAAGCGGGTTGAACCCCGCTTGTCATCAAAAACTAAGCCAACTTAAAGGCATCTCGCCAACACCAGCGCAACAGGGTAAAAGCTATCAAACCTTTAACCACTTCTAGAAACCAGTAACCAATCTGCAAAGACATCATTTCTCCCGACATTCCCGACGCGGTAACGGGAGCTAGTAAACCCATAGCACTCAGATTAGGAGTGAGAAAATAGGTGTAAATTAGGGTGATTACTAAGAGAACACCGGCGAATAGAAGCGATCGATGTTCGGGGAGATGGATTAAGGTATGATAGCGGTGGAAGACAACAAAGCTACACAGCACAATCGCCGCACAAACTAATTCCAGATGGTTAAAAATGCCAAATAGCAAGTAACCGGCACTGGCAAAGCCATTTTGTGTCATCATGCCAGCTACGGATAAGCTGGGGATAATGATTAAATCGATGACGAAACTGGCACTTAACCAGAAACCGAGAACAACCATGGCTAGGGTTGTCCAATTAAACCAAGACCAATAACGCTCAACAAAAGTTTTCATTAGGCTTGCTCCTCCTTGCCTTTCTAACTTAATTGTAAAGAGCGTTCGCCAAAATTTTGGCCAGTTTTTTGGTAATTCTTAGCAATTCTTAGCAATTCTTATAATATCAACTTAGTTTTCCGGAAGGGCAACCAAACAATACCGCTCTTACCTCTAGATTTGGCTACCCGCTCGGCGCAGAATTGTAAAGATTTATCAACAAGTGTTTATAAAAACCTTTAAATATTGACCAAGTTGACAATTATAGACTTACCCTAAAACAATAACTAACTATCTACGGGTTTACTGTTATGGATAAGGATTTTCGTAACTATCGCATGGTTTGCACCCTCACCTTCGGAGATATTTACGGACAAATAATCGTTTGGTTAATCGTTATTTTTCTTACTCTGGCTTCCACTCTAGCTCTTTGGAGTAGCACTAGACAAATTTTTGCCCTCGCTACCGTGGGGTTAGTCGTCGTCCTCTCTTTGCCTTTTTTACTCTTTGCTTTTGTTACTACCCTCCTCAATCATATTGAATTCGTTCCCATCGAAACGGAAACCAATATTCGTCGTGGTCCTGTACCCGGAGTTAGCGGCAGCCGTGTACCCGCAGCCGGCTAAATCCGACCAAATCCCCAATAAATAATCTAGAGACGTTGCTGACAACGTCTCTAGCAGTTTTTGCCATTGTTTGCGTCGGGGTTTCTCGTCCTTAATTTTTGTAAATTTTTGTAAATTTAACTTGTTTTTAAAACCTTTTTCTGGTAGCGATTATCCAAAGAAAAATAGATGAAGCAGAGAAATTGTCAAGACAATAATCTTGTTTGCTGCCTGATCCCGGTCAATGATAAATTTTTAAATACCTAGTCTTTTACATTTTCCCAACTCTCGGAGTGATCCCCGATGTTAAAAAATCTCTTTGGTGGCAAAAAATCTGACTTTTACCTAGAACTAAAAGAAACCGATGGTGAACAAAAAGCGACAGCAACCACGGCAGCAGCCGCGCCTGTTGTGGAAGCGCCTGCCCCTGCTGTGGAGTCTGCTGCCGCCCCCGTAGCCGAGAAAAAAGCCAAAAAAACTTCTGTTAAGAAAGAAAAGCAAGTAAAAGAAACTCCCGCCGCTCCTGTGAGCGCACCGGCACCCGTAGCCGCTACTAACGGTAAAGTAGAGCCGCAAGAAGTGGAATTTGCGACAAAATACTTGATTACTCCTAGTATGTCTCGCCGTCGCCCTGGTCCAAGTTTGAATGGTTTCAAAGATATGGCGCGCAAGGCGAAATTACCTGCTAACCGCGGCTAAATCCCCCGGGATTGCTTTCTCAAAAAAAAAAGGAGAGCTTTCTTTGACTCTCCTTTTTCATCAGGGTGCATCTACTGACTCAAGTTTAGCAGAGAGTTTTTTTAAGGTTGGTTATTTAGGTTACTCCCTAGAGTATTTTGGGGATAATTATTAGCTGTCTTCTTGGGTAATTGTTAAAACCTAGGACTAGATCGAACTGAGCGAAGCGGTGATCACTACTACCCCGATCTGTTTCCAGTTTTTCAGTTCCCCGACTTTTTCGACGAGATCGGTGGTTTTCCCCGTCGCGTTCTCTATAACTTTAACTCGATCTGCTTGCAGCTTAAACCCTCTATCTTCCCGTCTAGGGTTCGGATATCGCCTTTAATTCCCGACTGCCCTAACTCTAAATTCTTCTGTCCGTTTTCCATGGTGGTTAGTTTGTTTTCCATGATGGTTAGTCGGTTTTCGATCGCCTTCTGTCCGTTGGCAATAGGGAGCATCTCACTTATGCCATGAGTATTAATGCTTGTAGCTGTTAAAAACTATAAAACCTCGAACCTGATCAGAAAGAGAAATGAGATTATAGTAATTATAACTTACGATTCAAAATATATCTCGATGGCAGCAACAATCCAAATAACTTGGGAGAAATAGAGGAGACTGTCAGAGATTTAATGAGCTAGTGTGTTAACCCAGAACTCGGTATTTTTTGATCAAAATAAGTATAGAAGAAACCGCCAGTCGGACGAAAAGAGTAAAAACTATTTTGGGTGAATTACCAATTATGGTTATTTTTAAGGGGATTTCCAGTTCTTCGTTTTGTCTTATGCAACGTACAGGGTTATAAGGAATGAAAATCTTATAGAGAAAGACATTTGGCGATTTTTGTTAATTGTTTTCGATCTAGAGCGAACTAATCAATTAAATCTCTTGCCCTATAAGGATTTAGTCGATTTATGCCCCCTGATCGAATCATACCAAGTAACGAAGAGCCAGAAACGAAGATAATAAAAGTGACTATTACCGATATTCTGTAAATAATTGACAAAGATTGAATACTTGCCAAGTTGCTCAGTAGCCACCAGCGTAAATCAATTTGATTATCTACCATTTTTTCACTACTCTATTTTCTCACATAAATCCGAATGCCCTCAACTTCATCCACCATGCGATAGTTATTTTCAATCACAGTGGCGATTTCGGGATAGGCATCATAACGACAATTCGTATTCTTGCGACGACAAATCGTCTTATCGACATAGGACTTATCCCCAGCTGTCGCATCTACAAAAACCTTTGATTTTGACTTTAATAGATCGTCTGCGAAGCTTTTTAGATGATAAGCCTGCTGGGGACCTTTAAAAGCCATCCATATAATCAAACCGTCTCTAACTCCTGGATACAGTCCAGTCTCGACATATAGATCATTCCTCTTGCCCCAGACCGCCATTGAATCAGTCGGTAAAGCGTATTGCAAGATTGTCTGCACGACGGGAGTTTGATAGTCCTGAAGATATTTTTGGTGTCGAGAGAGATAGGGGTTTTTGCTTCTGATAAAAGTATAGCTCTGTGGGAGGATGACCGCGATCATCAATAGCAATATCAAAAACTGTATCTGTTTATAAAAAGCATTATTCTCCGACAATTTAAAAATTTCTCCGATTATGACACCGATCAAAAAACCACAGGGGAAAACAAGAAAAAGAAGATAATGCAGGAAATGATTACCAGGGCGAACGATGACATAAATAGAAACTACTAGGATAAACAGGCTGTAGAAGAAGAAGATAAAAGTATTTGTGAAAAATAGCTTTCGCCGTACAATACTTTCCCTGAAAAATAAAATCGTTGCGGGGATGAGAAAAATCGAGGTAATTTGAAATAGTGAACTTGAGTTTAATCCTTCACGACTAGCCATTGATATAAATTGGCTGAACTTTTCGCCGAAGGTTCGGTTCTTTAGGTCGGCATAAATTAATAAATTCTGGAGGATATACCTTCTCCAGAAATCCTCAGAGGTTGAAAAAAGAATTAAGAAAAAGAGATTGATAGCAGACAACAACAATAAGCCCAATGCGAGGGTAGCTAAACTTTTGAGAAATTGTCGGAGACTTTCTTTTTTTGTCCAAAGTATGTGAGCGAAAATTAAAGTGATTGCCAGCGCAACGGGAAGACCTTGCATTTTTGCGTAGGGCATCATTCCGATAACTGCACCAAAGATAAAAACCATGCGATCGCTAAACTTGCGGGTGTAAACGTAGCAGGTCATCCAAAGAGCAGCACTTAAAATAGCGATCGGGAAATGTTCGCTGCTATAGTGAACGAAATTACTGTGGACTGCCGAGGAGAAAAATAAAACAACTGGGATAGTCGCAATACGGGCGACTCGATTATCGTATAAATATTTAAGCGAGTAATAGAAAAAAATAACGGACAGAATAACTAAAAATAAGCCGATAACTCGAGCGCTGGCGTAATCGATGCGAATATTCAATAGTTTAGGAATAGTCAGGGGTATAATATTCAGCGGACCCGATGAGCCAGTATCAACCGAACGCCAGAAAGCTGCATCTTTAAACAGTTTCATCGCGGCGGCAATGAAGAGATCTTCATCCGAATTAATAGAGGGCGCGAGTAAAACTGGCCAACGAGCAGCGAGAATCGCTAACCCCGTCCACGCTAAAAAAACAGGTTCCGAGAAAACCTGCAAGATAAATCTACTAACCTTCGACTCGTTGAAGATTGTAGGAGAAAGTGCTAGAACGACAAATATGAATAATACAATGGTTAGACTTATCCTATATAGATTAGGTAATCCAGATTGGTTTTCTATTGTATTTAATAAAGATAAGCGTAAGTCAAAATTTTCCATGATGAATCAGGGCATTGGTTCGACAGTTATAGATTAATAAAAGTTAATCCGTTCTCGTTCGACAACTAAAGGTCTTTTTAAAATTCTCATGTGCATTAATCCGATATATTCCCCAATAATACCGATAAAAAATAACTGCACCGAAGCGAGTAAAAATAGTCCGATCATGATTGGTGCGGTTCCTAAAGGAAAATAATCCCAGAACAACAATTTGGCGATTAAATAACCTAACGCCACTAGCAAACTCAAGAGGGACAAAGCAAAGCCTAACATGGTGGCCAGTCTGAGGGGAACTTGGGAGTGACTGGTAATACCCAGCATCGCATCGCTATAGTATCGATAGAAGTTGTAACTACTAATACCCCGTTTTCGCCGTTGTTGTTGATACTCAAAAGAGAAACTTTCAAAACCCAACTCTTCAATGAGTCCCCTAAAATAGGGATAGGGATCGTTAATCTCTCGTAGAACATTGATGACTTTCTGATCGTATAACCCGAAACCTGTAAAATTTCTAGTAACTCTTATATCTGAAAGATTATCCATTAAATAATAAAAAATTTGTCTAGCAAAATAGAAAAAAGCCCCTTCTTTCATCGGAGTTTTAACCGCTTTAACAACTTTATAGCCTTCTTCCCACTTCTTGACAAATTCTAGGATTAATTCGGGAGGATCTTGCAGATCTGCTACAATAGGAATAACCGCATCTCCGTAACACTGAAGAATCCCATAGTAACCAGAACGAACGGGACCGAAATTTCTAGCATTGACGATGACCTTTACCCCGGGGTCTTTTTGAGCAATTTTTTTTAATTCATCTACAGTTTGATCTTGGGAAGCGTTATCGATAAAAAGATGTTCATACTCATAGTTAGGTAACTGATTAAAGACTTCTTTAACTCGCAGGTAAAGGTCTTCAATATTTCCTTCTTCATTATAACAAGGGGTCATTACAGTAATTTTTTTCATTGTGATCCTTCCCTAAAAACAAATAGTTTCATTAAAATAAAAGAGATGACAGCCATGGGAAGAACCAAGATAGCACCCGCGATTAACATTTTAGTTTTTTGCTCGATGCCAATATCAATAGCATCAACAATTCTCAGGGCCTCAACGTTCAAGAGAAAAGTCACCACATAAACTAAGACAAAACGAAAAATCAATTTGTTGTTTTTGCTACCAAAAACTAACTTTCCCGTGGTTTGAAAGTTAAATAAAACTCCCAGAATGGTAGCCAGCAAGACAGCGTACTTATAATTTAGTCCTATCAGTATAAGACTACCATATAAAAAATAACCAAACAGGGTATTTATTGCACCAACCAGCAAAAAACGGGCAAATTTATGTTTTTTAATCAGGTTAACCAATTTAGCCTTTTTGAGAATATACATTACTTACAAGTGAACCATCCATCAATAAAATAATAAGATTCTGTCCGGTGAGGGAAGTATTTTCTAATCATTAATTCTCCACCGGTGGAATTAATAAATTGCTCAAGAGTTCTTCCCTATCTAAGAAAGGAGCCATATCCTCTAGGGGGGATGAAACCATTTTGCCATCAGGTAGTTGTCTTGAACTCAATTTAGGCTCAAATAACTGTTGGGTATCTAACATGATTTCACACACCACTGGACCGGGTTGCTCAAGTACCTCGATCAGTTGAGACTGAAAATCAGGAGAATTAATTCTTGTCGCAGGAATGCCATAAGCTTCAGCAACTTTAACAATATCAGGAAAGGACACGCCACTCTGAGAGCTTTCCCCAACTAGCTTGCCAAAAAAGTTAATCTGTGTTGCTCTAATCGATAGATAACCACCATTATTAAGAACAAAGATTTTGATAGGAAGTTGGTGGTGGACGACGGTTTGGAGTTCTTGGATATTCATCTGAAGACTACCATCTCCAGCAAAACAGATAACCCGTTTGCCTTGTTGAGCGATGGCTGCCCCCACGGCAGCCGGCAGATCGTACCCCATTGAGGCACTGCCAGAGTTAGAAAACAATTTTTGTCCTTTTTGGATAATTGCTGACTGAAAAGTAACAACACAGGCCATCCCATCACCACAGACAATCACATCATCCTTATCTAAACACTTAAATAAGGTATTCATCAAATGATAGGGATTAATGGCATTTTCTTGGGACTGATGTTTTTGGGGTAAAAAGATCGGATAACGTTGAACCCTTTCTTGGCACCAAGCCAACCAATCAGAATGACTTTCGGGGTCGAAATTATCTTCATCCAATTGGCGGTTTAATTCTTCCAGAAAAACTTTCACATCACAATGAATTGGGAGGTCAGGTTTAACTGTCGGTTTGTCTAATTCTGCTTGATCAGCATCCACTTGAATCTTAAAGGCACAGCGAGCAAAAGACTGCCAATTGTAACTGACTTGACGAATATTTAGACGGCTCCCAAGAATCAGTACAGTTTCTGCATTTTGAACGGTAAAATTGCCAGGGCGATCACCAATTGTACCAGGACGACCACAATACAAAGGATTATCAGAGGCGATTATATCATGAGTCCAAGCCGTAGTAACTGGGATTCCCAACCTTTGGATAACTTTCTCAAAAATTTCAACAGCACCGCCAATTCGCACACCGCTGCCTGCCATAATCACAGGTCTGGGAGAGTTTTTCAGCCGACTAATTACCTCACGGCATTGTTGTTGAATTAACGGTAAATCCCATAGTTCTCCATCCTCTGAGGGGTCGTAACCTTGTAATTGACTTTCATCAATTTTACTGGATTGTACGTCAATGGGAACATCAATCCAGCAAGGGCCCGGACGACCGGAAACAGCTAAATGTAGAGCTTTTTCTAAATGGAATCGAATCGATTGGGGATCATCAATCAGAACGGCATACTTCGTAATTCCTTTAACCATGCTAACAATATCTGCTTCCTGATCCCCCAGTTGTCTCAACTGAGGAAGGTTGTAGGTTGCTAGGCAGGTTTCTCGCTTCACCTGTCCCGATACTATCAGCATAGGAATAGAATCTGTCCAAGCACCAAAAACTCCATTTAAGGCATTAATACCCCCCGGTCCGGTGGTGACATTAATACACCCGATCTTGCCAGTAACTCTAGCATAAGCTTCTGCCGCCATGGCACAGGCTTGTTCATGGTGACAACAAATATAACTCAAGCCTTGGCATCGCCCGATGGCATCGTTGAGGTGCATGGCGCCGCCACCTGTCACTAAGAAAATATGATGAACGCCTTGATTGACAAGGGTTTGGGCGATATAATCGGCAACTCTAATCATTGTTTTGATGCCATAAATCCAGTTGATTATGATTATTATGACTCTATTGAGTCTATTTAGCAATTTTATAGATTATCCTTGACAAGGATAGTAATCTGGTGTACCCTGAGCAACAATCCCGTTTAAACTGCCCGACGAACAAACACTAGAATCTTTGTTACCCTGTTACACTAAGTAATTGGGCGAGACTAGCTTTATTTCCCTAAGATGGTAACTTATGTCTTCTTCTTTATTACTCGAATTAGAAAATTTACTCAAAAAACCAATTGCTTCTATAAAAGATTATGAAAGTTCTCTTTTCGAGCAATTGCTCGAAAAATCTCAAGGACAGATTGTGTTGTTTGGTGCTGGCAACTTAGGCAAAAAGTGTCTTGCTGGTTTGCGGAGTGTTGGCATAGAACCAGTGGCTTTTGCTGATAATAATGCGGCTATCTGGAATACAAAGATTGAAGGGGTTGAGGTTCTTTCTCCTGAAACTGTGATGAAAAAATATGGCGATAATGTCTTATTCCTAGTGGCTATTTGGAGTATAGGAAGAGACCGCAGTTTTATCACAATTAGAAATCAATTACAAAAAATAGGTTTTCTCAATGTCGCTTCTTTTATCGCTCTTTTCTGGCGATATAATCAGTTTTTTTTACCTTACTATTTCATCGATTTGCCTCACAAAATTTATGAACAAGCCGAGGATGTCATCGCCGCTTTTATGATTCTACAAGATGACTACTCAAAAGAACAATATCTTAATCAACTAAAATCTAGAATATTATTAGATTTTGACTGCTTGTCAGCTTACAAAGAGATCACTTATTTCCCTGGTTTTTTGTTATCTGTAATCAACCAAGAAGTGTTTATTGATTGTGGTGCTTTTGATGGGGATACCGTTCAATCTTTAGCGGCTATCAATGCGGGTGCTATAGGAAAAGTAATTTGTTTTGAACCCGATCCTCAGAATGTTGAAAAGCTCCAGCATTCTCTATCTAATTTAGATAGCACAATTCGAGATAGAATAATTATTTATCAAAATGCAGTAGGCAAGCAACGAGAAAAGCTAAGATTTTCAGCAACAGGTTCGGGTGCATCTGCAATTTCCAGCAAAGGAACTTTAGAAATAGAAGCAATTTCTCTTGATGAAGTTCTAGCTAATGAAGCACCAACCTTTATTAAAATGGATATTGAGGGGGCGGAAATAGATGCAATTATGGGAGCAAGAGAGATTATCAAGAATCATTCCCCAATTTTGGCAATTTCAGTTTATCACCAACAGGATCATTTATGGCGAATTCCCTTATTAATCAAGAGTATGTGCCAAGATTATTCTTTCTTTCTTGAACCCCATCTGCACGATGGTCAAGATGTCATTTTTTATGCTATTCCTAATTCTCGCTTTACCCAACCTTAACCAATACATTAGATACTTAACAGCCTATGACTTCCGACTTATTAGTTGATCTTAAAAACCTTCTAGCAAAGCCGATTGATGCCGTCATCAATTATGAAACCTCTGTTTTTGGCGGGTTGTTAGAAAAATCTCAAGGACAAGTTGTTTTATTTGGCTCTGGCAACTTAGGAAGAAAGTGTCTTAAAGGTTTACGGAAGATTGGCATAGAACCAGTGGCTTTTGCTGATAATAATGCGGCTATCTGGAATACAAAACTTGAGGGAGTTGAGGTTCTTTCCCCTGAAATTGCTGCTCTTAATTATGGTCAAAATGCTTTATTCCTTATTACCGTCTTTAATCGAGAGAATAGCCTGAATTTGATTCAGGAGCAATTACATCAATTAGGGTGTCAAAATGTTGCCCTGTGTGCCGTCTTTTTTTGGTGCCATCCACAAGAATTTTTGCCTCATTTTTATCTTGACTTACCTCACAAAATTTATGAACAAGCGGGGGATGTTATCGCAGCTTTTGATCTTTGGCAAGATACAGAATCTAAGCGGGAATATTTGAAGCAGATTAAGTGGCGAATTTTGCTAGAGTCTGATGGTTTATTTTCGTCTCAGGAAATACAATATTTCCCGAGTTTCCTAAGGCCTCTTTTAAAAAAAGAAGTTTTTGTAGATTGTGGCACTTTTGATGGTGATACGCTGAAGACATTTATTGATCTTCAGGGAGATTCAATTGAGAAAATAATTTGTTTTGAACCCGATCCAATTAATGTAAAAAACTTAAAAGCATATCTTTCTAATTTAGATCATCAGCTTCAAGACAAGGTGATAATTTACCAAAATGCTACAGGTAAAGAACGAGAAAAACTGAGATTTTTAGCGGCCGGTTCAGAAGGATCGGCAATTTCCAGTCAAGGAAACTTAGAAGTAGATGTAGTTCCCCTTGATGAAACTATTGCTGATGAAGCACCAACATTTATCAAGATGGATATTGAAGGTGCAGAAATCGATACTATTCTGGGAGCAAGTAACATAATCGAGAAATATACTCCTATCTTGGCTATTTCAACTTATCATTTACAGGATCATTTATGGAGACTTCCCTTATTGGTAAATAGTATATGCAGTGATTACTCTTATTTTCTTATACCTCATGGTGAGAATGGTCTAGAGTCAGTTTTTTATGCTATTCCCAATTCTCGCTTTACCAGCGAAGCCTAATTGCCGTTAATTTGAGGAGAAACTCAATTCAATGTCGTCTAACTCTGTAGAGATGCCTGATCCCGTTTCTGAAATGCTCATCCCCACCCTAAACTTGATGGGGTTTATGACTGCTTGGATAGATCCTTATACCGAAGCTTTTGTCAAGTTTGCTCCCTTGGCTCCCAAAGCTTGTCTTGATATCGGAGCAGCTTACGGGATCGCAAGTTTAGCGGCTTTAGCAACAGGAGCGGAAGTGATTGCCTGTGATCCAGATCGGCGGCATCTAGAAATTTGTCTTCAAAAAACACCTTCTCACCAAAAAAATCGTCTTAGATTGTTACAAGGCTCTTTACCCGATCAGATTAATCTGGAGGAGGAAAGTTTGGGAGCCATCCTTTGCTCAAGAGTCCTACACTTTTTAACCGGGACGGAAATTGAGCAATCAGTCCGTAATATGTCCCGTTGGCTTTGTTCTGGGGGTCGAGTTTATTTGATTGCCGATACTCCCTATAATAGATTTTTAAAATCATTTTTACCTATCTATGAAGAAAGAAAGCATCGGGGCGATTTTTGGCCAGGACAAATTGATAACTTTCCCCAATTTATGCCCACAGAACTGGCTCCCAATTTGCCTAACTTTTTTCATACTCTAGATCCAGATATATTAGCGCGTGTCTGTACCCAGATGGGTCTTATAGTTGAGAGAAAAGGGTTCATTTCCCGTATCGATTACTTACCTGATGCTCAAGATGATGGTCGGGAGGGAGTTGGGATTATTGCCTATAAACCTTAAAACTGATATGAAAATCCAAAACATATTTTTTGATCTAGATGGTACACTCATTAATTCGTCAAGGGGAATTAAATATTCTCTAACAAAGGCGTTGTCATCTGTACTTCCAGACTTTGCTCTAGATCAGATTTCTACAAGCTTAATTGGCCCCCCTGTGGCCGAAATGTTCAAACAGATAATCGGCAATGCTGATCTAGATTTGATTGATGATTTAACCCGGGAGTTTCGCAAAAGCTACGATAGTGAAGGTTGGGAAAAAACTGATATCTATGAAGGAGTTGTGGAAACTCTTTGCCAATTGTCCGACTTTAATATTACAATGTTTATTGTTACTAACAAGCCTAGCCACCCAACCTTTAAGATTTTAGATCATCTCCAGATGCTACATTTTTTTGCCGATGTTATATCTCCAGATACGGGAACTCATCCCTATTCCTCTAAATCGGCAATTTGTCAACATATCTTGACAAAGTATCAAATCAATCAACAATCTGCTATCTTGGTGGGAGATTCTCGTGATGATGCTCAGGCAGCCAAATCCTGTGGACTTAGTTTCATTGCCGCCACCTATGGCTATGGAAAAGTACACGAATCTGAAACTTCCGAGCAGTTATGTAAAATTTATAGTTTTCCCGAATTGATAGGTCTAATCAAGCATTAGCTTTTCATGCAAGGGAATAATAAAGTCTAATTTTAAGGAGGATTATCCAATGTCTATTAACCGCGATATTTTTGACGAACTCTTTGTTTTAGAACTTGCCAATAATCATTGGGGGAGTTTAGAGAGAGGATTAAAAATCATCACCGACTTCTCTAGAATTGTTAGGTTTAATAATGTCAGAGCATCGATCAAGCTTCAATTCAGAGATGTGGACAATTTCATTCATCGAGATTTTCGGGACAGGACTGATATTCGCTATATCAAAAAAACTCTCGATACAAAAATGACAGAAGATGATTACGCAACTCTAGTGAAAGCAGTACGTCAAGGTGGATGTATTCCGATGGCGACTCCTTTTGATGAAAAGTCTGTTAATCTTTGTGTTGAACTGGGGATCCCCATTATTAAAATCGCTAGTTCAGATCTCAACGACTGGTTTTTAATTGAGAAAATCGCCGAAACTCGCAAACCGGTAATTGTGTCAACGGGAGGTTCTTCTCTCAAGGACATAGATGATTTAGTCATCTTCTTTGAAAATCGTAATGTTCCTTTGGCTATTAACCATTGTGTTTCTCTCTACCCTTCCGAAGATTCTGAGCTAGAGATGAATCAAATTGATTATTTAAAAAATCGCTACCCCAATCATGTCATTGGTTTTTCAACCCATGAATATACTGATTGGACATCCTCAATGCTGATAGCCTACGCTAAGGGTGCGAGAACTTTTGAAAGGCATATCGATATTGAGATGGATGGAGTCCCTGTCTCTCCTTATTGTTCCTTACCCGAACAGGTCGATATTTGGTTTAAAGCTTTTCAAAAAGCTAAGGAAATGTGTGGCGCGCCTGGTACTCAAAAAAGAATGCCCCCTGAAAGAGAAATTAAGTATCTTGATGCGCTGGTTCGAGGGGTTTATGCTAAAAGAGATTTGCCAGAAGGTTACATTCTCAACCATGACCGCATCAATGAAGATTTATATTTAGCGGTTCCCCTCCAGAAAGGACAGATTTCTTGCCGGGAGTTAATGTCAGGAGAAATATTAACTAGGGCTTGTAACAAGGATGAACCCATTATGATTGACTCCATTGATAGCCCTTATTCAACTAATGATAGTCTCAGAAAGATTATCTATCAACGGGGTCTTTAATTTTGAGAAAAAGGTGAACTAATTGCTAAGTTCGCCTTTGCTCATCTCAATAAAATAACCTGGTTAGGCAGAGCCATTTTTTGGATAGCATTGTAAATAGCTTCTTGAGATAAAATTGAGGTTACAATAATCGGCTGTCTCATCTCTCTTAATTGAATTTCATGAGGTGATAGTACCGTAATCCCTGAAATAACACTACCTTGATTAATGGGATTTCCATCAACAAAAGCAACTATATTGGCTTTTGCCAGTGAAGTTTCGGCCAGTAGTTTCATGGCTAATTGTCCCGTTCCCCAAACAATAACATCGGCAGCATCCTCTAACACTGACTGTAATTTAAGATCAATATCAGTCATAATTTTTTTGGAGCTTTCAATATAAAGCAGGATTCTTTGTTTGAGCATTTTGTCCTGAGCAATTACCAATTCCGATGAATTAGACTCTTGCTTCTGCCAAAAGCTATAAATGGCTGGATAAGACATCCCCGGAGAGACATCAAAAACTTTTTCTCCGATTAACTTATTGGTCAATCCAAATTGAATTAATAAATTTGACAAATGGGGATGATAAAAATGATTAATATGTTCAGTATTAAAATCTTGAAAAGGGGCAAAAACATGATCAACATATCCCGAGGCATTGGGAACTTCTACATATAGATATCCCCCTACTTTTATTAATTGTTCTATTAATTTTACAGAAAATTTCAGATCCTGTATATGCTCTAACACATGAGAAAGAATGACAAGATCAAAATCTCCTAAATCTTGAGGCGGCGTAAAAATAGAACCAGCATAAGCTTCTATTCCGTAAAGCTGTTTTGTATTCTCAACACAAGCAGGAGATGGATCTAAACCACATAAATTGTTATATCCTAGTTTTTTAAGATAGCCTAATAAACCACCATTGGCACAGCCAATATCTAAAATGCGAACGCTCTTATCCGGTAAAAATTCAGCAATACATTCAGCCGTTTTTTGAAGTCGGGCGGCATCATAGGGAGACTCCCCTCCTCCCGTAGCGGTTTTTTTGTCCTCGTATTTGGATAATTTGGCGTAAAAAACATCATAATCGGCCAATTCAAGTCTGAATTGCATCACTGTCTGATCTATCTTTATAGAATACCTCATTCGGGGTACGATAGTCAAGACATTTTCGAGGACGATTGTTAATCAAGTTTACGGCTCTTTCCACCTCCTC